>Ga0206681_10000065_pt1 | contig 69517 bp, 70 predicted proteins | sample M150012015metaG_FD_161048 | JGI IMG/M metagenome (GOLD analysis project Ga0206681, IMG submission 161048) | Ammonia-oxidizing marine archaeal communities from Monterey Bay, California, United States - M1 500m 12015 | ecosystem: Environmental > Aquatic > Marine > Intertidal zone | place: USA... | reverse complement strand
GAAAATACCGTCCGGTCGGCGGGTTTACTTTTGACCAACTCTTAGCCACCGAACCTGCCACCAGCAGTAGCATCCTCAACCACCAAGGCCACCCCAAACCGGCCTACGCCGCAGTAACCGCGGCCTGTCAACCCACCCTCGTAATGGCCAACCCACTCGAAGCCACCTACACCAGCGACCAAACACTGACCACCAACATCACCGCGGTTCACGACGGGCCTCAACCCCTCGGCCTGACCCGCATAACCGCCCACCTCACCTTTAACCAACAAACCCACACCTCTGTTTGGGAAGGGCACATCGATGCCGACCAAGCCATACACATCGGCCAAATAGCCCAAAAACTCACCGGACCCCCCGGACCCATCGAGCTCAAACTCCAACTCACCACTGACCAACTCACCACCACCAACCACTACCAAAGCAACATTGCCACGTAACTCCAGCGCCGAGGTGGCCACCATGCGACAAAGCCCGGTACCGTAAGCGCCGAACTACTGCACAACCCCAACCCAAGGTAAACCCATGGCGCAAACCCCCAACCAGCGTTACCGCGTAGCCCCCCTCCGGCCCCGCAAAAAAAGCTGGCCCTTCCCCGTAAACATTTACCAAACCGCCGTAGGCCGCAAATGGGTAATGGCCCTAACTGGTATGGGCCTCATCGGCTTCGTACTCATCCACATGATCGGCAACCTTCACGTCTACGAAGGCCCCGCCCGCATGCACGAATACGCCGAAACGCTCCGCACCCTTGGCGGTGGCCTCATGCCCCGCGGCCTCGTGCTTTGGCTCATGCGTCTTGGACTCCTGGCAATGTTTGGCCTCCACCTGCACTCCGCCATCACCCTCAAAAACATGTCCGGAAACTCCAGCGAAGAAGCCACCCTCATGGGCGGCGCCAAAAAATACGCCGGAGGCCGCCAACACCTCGCCGCCAACTACGCCAGCCGCACCATGCGCTGGACCGGGCCCATCATCGCCCTTTACCTTTTTTACCATTTAGCCGACCTGACCTGGGGTTGGTGGCTAGGCGACAAGTTCGTGTCTGGCGACCCCTACCACAACGTCACCCAATCTCTCTCCAGCCTGCCCGTAGCCATCCTTTACATCGTGGCCAACATCGCCCTAGCCCTACACATCTTTCACGGGGCATGGTCCATGTTTCAAAGCCTGGGCATCAACAACCCCCGCTACAACCACCTCCGCCGCGGCCTCGCCGCCACCCTGGCCGGCTTAATTTTGATCGGCAACCTGTCGTTCCCTCTCCTCACCCAAACCGGCCTCATATCTGAAGACAACCGAGAATGCCCCATCAACGAAACCACGGGCCTGGCCTGCTTAGTCGAACAAGCAGAAGGACACTGACATGAACCCCCTAATTAACGCCAAAATCCCCGCCGGCGACATCGCCGAAAAATGGGAAAACCACAAGTTCTCCATGAACCTGGTTAACCCCAGCAACAAACGCAAATTCGAAATCATCGTGGTCGGTACCGGCCTCGCCGGAGCCTCCGCCGCCGCCACCCTCGGCGAACTGGGCTACCGCGTCAAAGCCTTCACCTTTCACGACAGCCCCCGCCGCGCCCACAGCATCGCCGCCCAAGGAGGCATCAACGCCGCCAAAAATTACACCAACGACGGCGACTCCGTGCACCGCTTGTTCTACGACACCGTCAAAGGCGGCGACTACCGCTCACGCGAAGCCAACGTGCACCGCCTGGCCGAAGTATCAGTAAACATCATCGACCAAGCCACCGCCCAAGGCGTACCCTTTGCCCGCGACTACGGCGGCCTCTTAGATAACCGCTCCTTCGGCGGGGCCCAAGTATCGCGAACCTTTTACGCCCGCGGACAAACCGGCCAACAACTACTCATCGGCGCCTACTCCGCCCTCATGCGCCAAGTAGCCGCCGGCACCGTAGAACTCCACAGCCGCGCCGAACTCCTCGACGTCGTCACCAAAGACGGCCAAGCCTGCGGCATCGTCACCCGTGACCTGGTCAGCGGCGAAGTAACCCCCCACTCCGCCCACGCCGTAGTCCTCGCCACCGGCGGGTACGGCAACGTGTACTTTTTGTCCACCAACGCCATGATGTGCAACGTCACCGCCGCCTGGCGAGCCCACCGCAAAGGCGCCCTCTTCGCCAACCCCTGCTACACCCAAATCCACCCCACCTGCATCCCAGCCAGCGACGACTTTCAATCCAAACTAACCCTCATGTCAGAATCGCTCCGCAACGACGGACGCATTTGGGTACCCAACGGCAAAGCCGACAGCCGAAGCGCCGCCGACATTCCCGAAACCGAACGCGACTATTACCTAGAACGCAAATACCCGGCCTTCGGCAACCTGGTGCCCCGCGATGTCGCCTCCCGAAACGCCAAAACCGTAGTCGACGAAGGCCACGGCGTAGGCCCCCTCGCCAACGGCGTCTACCTTGATTTCTCCGCCGCCATCGCCCGCGACGGCCTCGACGCCATCTCAGAAAAATACGGCAACCTCTTCGACATGTACCAACGCATCACCGGAGAAAACCCCTACCAAACCCCCATGCGCATCTACCCCGCCACCCACTACACCATGGGCGGCCTCTGGGTGGACTACAACCTGATGACCAACGTCGAAGGCCTCTACGCCATTGGCGAAACCAACTTCTCGGACCACGGAGCCAACCGCCTCGGAGCCAGCGCCCTCATGCAAGGCCTGGCCGACGGCTACTTCGTACTGCCCTACACCATCGGCGACGGCCTTGCCGGCCAACTCGGCAACGACCCGGTACCCACCAGCGACCCCGTATTCACCCAAGCAGTAGCCGGCATCAACGACACCAACCGTCGCTGGCTAGCCACCAACGGCACCAAATCGGTTGACCACTACCACCGAGAACTCGGCCGCATCGTCTGGGATAACATCGGCATGGCCCGCAACAAAGCCGGCCTCCAACAAGCGGTCACCGACATCCCTGCCCTCAAAGAGGAATACCATAAAAACGTGCGGGTGCTCGGCAGTGCCGACACCCTTAACCAGTCCCTTGAAAAAGCAGGGCGAGTAGCAGACTTCTTTGAACTCGCTGAACTTATGGCCCGAGACGCCCTACAACGAGAAGAATCCTGCGGCGGACACTTCCGCGACGAATACCAAACCGCAGAAGGCGAAGCACAACGCGACGACGAAAACTTCGCTCACGTAGCAGCCTGGGAATGGAACGGCGAAGGAACCGACCCCACCCGGCACCAAGAAGAACTTACCTTTGACAACGTGGCGCTCTCGCAGCGTTCATACAAATAAGCGAGGAGAACAACATGTCAGGAACCACCGGAGAAATCATCAACGTCACCATCAAAGTGTGGCGCCAAGACGGCCCCAACAGCGAAGGCCGCTTCGAAACCCACCCACAAGCCATCACCACCGATGCTTCATTCCTAGAAATGCTGGACCTTCTCAACGAACACCTCAACGACCAAGGCCACGAACCCATCGCTTTTGAATCCGACTGCCGAGAAGGCATCTGCGGAACCTGCGGCGTCATGATCAACGGGCGAGCCCACGGACCACAAAAAGCCACCGCCACCTGTCAACTCCATATGCGAGAGTTTGCCGACGGCGACGAAATTGTAATCGAACCCTTCCGAGCAGCTGGCTTTCCGATAATTCGCGACCTCGCCGTAGACCGCTCACCACTGGACCGCATTATTGAATCCGGCGGCTACATCACCGTCAACACCGGCGCCGCTTCCGACGCCAACCTGACCCCAGTACCCAAAGAAGCCTCCGACCAAGCCTTCGATGCCGCCGCCTGCATCGGCTGCGGGGCATGCATCGCCGCTTGCCCCAACTCAGCCGGCCAACTCTTTACCTCAGCCAAAATCGGCCACCTGAACCTCTTGCCTCAGGGCCAAGCCGAGCGCTGGAAGCGCACCGAATCCATGGTGGAAACCATGGAAGAATTCTTCGGATCGTGCACCAACCACGGCGAATGCTCCGAAGCCTGCCCCAAAGAAATCAGCTTGGACTTCATTGCTTTCATGAACCGTGACTACCTCAAAGCCAAGGTAAAAAACCGGGCGCTCACCGGACAAAAATAAACGCCGTCCCAGCGAAGTTTGCCAAAAGCCGCAGGCAAATCGGGATGTTTGTCCCTAACAGAAACCCGCCGTGCGTCGCAGCCTTACAAGAACTAAACCCTTGGAGGAACTATGCGTAAACAAACCCGAACCCCTTTGCTGTCTTTTTAGCTTTAGTGCTTGCCGTAACGGCATACACAAGTTTCCCCAGTTGATGTTGCTAAGCGGTTCCCCCCCCTCGACCAGCCGTACTTTGTTGACACCATCAACATCGCTCCTGGTGGGCGGCACTCCGTGCTGGTGCAACCCGATACCCCCGGAGGAGGGTTTTTGTGTTTAAAAACATTTGACCCCTTGACAGATCGTTCAAGTGGCGCGAAGGTAATGGCATCACCTTGCAGTCAGGTGGGGTGGTGAACAACACGACCGTAGCGACGAGCGATAGGAGGAGCGCATATGCAATCCACCCAGAACCGCCGTCGACGTCGTGCCCCACCAAGCAGGTGAGTAGGGTTTTGACCGAACCGGTCCCCTCACGTTCTCGCAAACCAAACCCCACCATGGGTTACGGAGAACGCTGACGAGAGACGATCCAGTCAACAACTCGCAGAAACGGCGCTTCACACCGTCGCCCGCCTTCGGGAACCCGGACCGTGTGAGGCGTCGTTTCGCGTCTCACTAATTGTGCTTCGGTGTCGAACACCGAGTCACAAGTTAATCGGTGGAGGAAAAATGAGCCAGAAGACGAGGGAGTAAATCCGGCAAGGCGGCATCGGGCAGTTCGTGGCCGAGGTCTTCGACCAGCCACAATTCAGCCCCTAGGATGCCTTCCAGAAAAGCAGTGGCATGCCCCACCGGAAACACCGGGTCCGCCGTGCCATGCACCACCAAAGTACGTACCGATATTTCACCCAGACGATCCAAACGCGAAGGCGACGAGTTAACCGCCGGTCCATGACCAGACTCCGGGTACCAACAACTCCGCACCTCGGCATCAGCGCGCAGCACCGCAGCCTCCTCCTCAAAGGGATAACGAGAACCCGCCAACAAACGATCAAGCTCCACCACCCAAGACACCTTGTCAACATGGCTCACCGGAGGCGGAGAAAAAAGCCGCTCCGCCATGCAATCCACCAAAGTATCCTCCGCCGGCGGCAAACGCTCATCACCCAAACCCGGCGACGACCCCACCAACGTCAACGACCGCACCCGCTCCGGGTAGTCCAACGCCAAAACCTGGCCCACCATGCCGCCCATAGACCGACCCACCACATGAGCGGACACTAAACCCTCACCATCGAGCACCCCCACCGCATCGGCCGCTAAATCTTCCAAGGTGTAACCCACCGACGACGGCACCTTGGTCGACAAGCCACTATCTCGCGTATCAAAACGCACCACCCGATACCCAGCCGCCACCAAAGGATCAATCAAACCCGGTGACCAACGGGTACACGGAGAATCCGCCCCCGCCAACAACAGCACCGACTGGCCATCCACCGGGCCAAAAGACTCCACATGCAGTTCAATATTTAGGTCATCGCTCACGGCGCCGAAGGTTACCCGGTAACGGCTAGCGTCATGGACGTGCACCACCAACACCCCATAAAAGTCCGCTTCTACGAACTCGACCCCTACGGGCACCTCAACCACTCGGTCTACGTGCAACTCTTCGAAACCGGCCGGGTTGAACTCCTCGACCAAATAGGCCTCGGGCTTCACGCCTTGCAAGACCAGGGCTACCAATTTGTGGTCTCAAAAATAGAAACAAAGTTTTTAGCACCCGGCGTCGGCGGCGATGAACTCATCATCGAAACCAGCCTGGCCGAAATGCGACGAGCGTCATCTCGTTGGCATCAACGCATCCTGCGCGGCGACGACGTACTGGCCACCCAAGAAGTATTAGCCGCCGTCACCAACGACCAAGGCCGCCCCGTACGCTGCCCCGATTTCATCACCAACGCATTGCTCCCCTACTTAGCCGACCCCAAATGAGCAACAAACGCAACACCCTCCTCACCCGAATAGCCCAAGGCGGGCTCATGGGTGCCGCCAACACCGTGCCCGGGGTTTCCGGCGGCACGCTGGCCCTAATGTTCGGGTTCTACGAACGACTCATCAATGCCCTTCGCGACGGAGCCCACGCCGCCACCCAAGTGCTCCGAGGGGACCTAAAAGGCGCCCTAGCTAGCCTCAAAGCCGTGGAATGGAGCCTGCTCCTTCCCCTACTCGTCGGCGCCGGTGCCGTAGTAATCGCAGTAGCCGGGCCCCTCGAAAGAAGCCTCGAAACCCACCCCGAAAACATGGCCGGCCTCTTTCTGGGTTTAGTCATCGGTTCACTCATCATCTCTTGGCGGCTCATGCCCACCTGGAACCCTCGCCTACTCGCCGTAGTAACCCTCGTCGGAACCAGCGTATTTGCCGGTTTAGGGTGGCAAAACGGGCCACTCAACGACCCCTCGCCCCTGCTGCTTTTCGCCGCCGGAGCCATCGCCATCTGCGCCATGATCCTGCCCGGCCTCTCCGGATCATTTTTACTCCTCATGTTCGGCCTCTACGAAGCCGTACTAACCATGGTTGACCAACGCCTCATCGGCGACCTGGTCATCTTCGGCCTTGGAGCTGCCCTCGGCCTCGCCGCCTTCGCCACCCTGCTCAGCCGCCTCTTAAAACGCCACCACGACCCCATGTTGGCCGTCCTACTCGGCCTCATGGTGGGTTCGCTACGCGTGCTTTGGCCCTGGCCCCACGGGGTGGGTTACACCAGCCCCACCGGCGCCCAAACCTTCGACGGCACCGGGTTACAGTGGCCCACCCAAGGCATCACCCTGTGGCCACTCCTATTGGCCGGAGGAGCGCTCATGGTGGTACTCGGCGTAGATGCCTTAGCCAGTCGCCAAAACAAGGCTTAAGCCATGCCCCAGTTCCTTAGCCCCCAATGGCTTACTGCCCTTAACCAAGCAGCAACCCAACACCCCGGCCTCGACGACCACCAAAAGCCCCTCACCGTGGGCTACCGAATCACCGATGGGCCCCACTGGTGCATCGCCTTTACCCCCGGAGCGGTACAAGTTCTGACCGACCCAACCCCCGACCAAGACGTTTGGTTCATCACCGATCGCCACACGGCAAGCCAAATGGCCGCCGGGACACTCGACCCCCTAGCCGCCATCATCGACGGCTCCATGACCCTGGGCGGCGACCCACGACGGCTCACCGAAAACCAAGCGGTAGTCGACCAACTCAGTAGCCTGCTGGCCGACGTACCCCAGGACTAGACAGCCCTAAAACTTGTTGCCTTAAATAAGGCCCAAGCCCCGCACCATGTCACGCTCTTCAGCTAACTCGCCCACCGAAGCATCAATACGGGCCTGAGAAAACTCGTCAATTTCTAAACCCTGCACAATGGACCATTGGCCATCAGCACACGTGGTGGGGAAACCCACAATCAAACCCTCCGGCACGCCATAACTGCCGTCAGACGGTACACCCATAGAAACCCAATCGTTTTCCGGCGTACCCAACACCCAATCATGTACGTGGTCAATTGCTGCGTTAGCTGCCGAAGCAGCACTCGAAGCCCCACGGGCTTCAATAATGGCCGCTCCCCGTTGCTGCACCGTGGGGATGAACTCACTCTCCAGCCACGCTTGATCATCAATGGTGCCAGCCACCGAAACACCGTTTACCTCAGCATGCACCAAATCTGGATACTGAGTAGCAGAATGGTTACCCCAAATAGTCATACGATTTACCTCAGTGGAAGCCACCCCCAACTTGGCCGATGCTTGAGACAACGCCCGGTTGTGATCCAAACGCATCATGGCCGTAAAACGCTCATCAGGAACATCCGGTGCATTGTTCATAGCGATCAAACAGTTGGTGTTCGCCGGGTTACCCACCACCAGCACCCGCAAATCATCATCGGCATGGTCGTTCAAAGCCTTGCCCTGTGTGGTGAAAATAGCACCGTTCGCTTCTAACAAATCCTGGCGCTCCATGCCCTTCGTCCGGGGACGAGAACCCACCAACATGGCCACCCCAGCGCCCGCAAAAGCAACGTTGGGGTCATCACTAAGCACCATGGAATCCAACAACGGGAAAGCACAATCGTCGAGCTCCATAGCCACACCCTCTAAGGCCCCCATGGCAGGCGGGATCTCTAACATTTGCAAAATCACCGGTTGATCAGAACCCAAAAGCTGCCCACTGGCAATACGAAAAATCAAGTTGTAGCCAATGTTTCCAGCGGCTCCGGTAACAGCGACACGAATAGGGTTCTTACTCACAAAAAGCTCCTGATTTTGAAGGCCAGCACCAGCCGGCAGGTATCTCTTGAGGGTACCGTCAGACCCCGGTCGTTGGTCAACTCAGCGGCAAGAACACCTCAGCCGGTCGAGCAAAATGATCTAAAAAAGATTTCGGCAAAACCGGGCGCTGACCATCTTCGGGCAGAACCTGACTGACGTAACAAGCCAAAGCCGCCTGTTTGCGCTCCCTTAACTCGTCACCAAAACGAAAAGCAAAAGCCTGCGAAAAATCAAAAGCCGGTTTATGCGGGTCATCCCAATTCCACGACCAAATCGGCACCCCAAACAACGGCACCCCCAACGCCTCACAAACCTGCAACGCCGCTTGAGCACAAGCCTCATGATCAGGATGGCCGTCACCCGGCCACGGAGCCACACAAGCCCCCGCCCCAACCAACAACGGAGACAACTGATCTAACAGTGCCCCAAAATGCTCATCCACCGAACCATCAGGCAACGACAAACGCATCCGATTAGCCCGAACCCCCAACACCCGGTAAGCCTCCGCACTCTCCGCGGTACGCCGCAGCGCCAAAGCCCCTCGACCCTCCTCATCTAAATGCGGATGCGACCACTCCCCATCAGTGACCGCCACCACGGTCACCGGAACCCCAAGATCAACAGCAGCCAAAGTGGCGCCCGAAGCCAACAGTTCGTCATCGGGGTGCGGCGACACCACCACCAACGGGCCCGGCGGCGGCCAAGGCACGGGGCAATCCGCCAAACCATCTACTACGGCATCCCACTGCGCCGCCAAACGGCCAGCCAGCGGGTCAATAGGGTCCACTAGTCATCCTCACGAGTGTTCCCCAGCCACGAGGCATACAAGCCCTCATAAATGCCGCCAGCATCTTTAAGCACCTCGTGAGGCCCTTGCTCCACCAAATTTCCTCGATCAAAAACCAGCACCAAATCTGCCCGCTCCGCCGTAGACAAACGATGCGCCACACTCAAAGTGGTGCGCCCCGCCGCCAAACGCTCCAACGCTCGCTCCAACGTAGTTTCTGTTTCCGGATCCACCGCTGACGTCGCTTCATCCAAAATCAACAACCCAGGGTTCGCCAACTGGGCTCGAGCCAAAGCCACCAACTGGCGTTCCCCCACCGACAACGACTCCCCCCGTTCCCCCACCGGCGTCGCCAAACCCTCAACCAAACCATCCACCCAAGGACGTAAACCCAACACATCGATCGCCGCTTCCACCTCAGCAAAAGAAGCCTCCGACCGACCAAAACGAATGTTCTCCCCCACCGAAGAATCAAACAAAAACCCATCCTGGGGCACCATGCGCACCGCAGATTGACGATCCGCAGTAGCCATCTGGCGCAAATCCACCCCGCCCACCAGCAAGCAGCCCGCCGTGGGGTCAGCCAACCGAGCCACCAGTTTCACAAAAGTAGTTTTTCCCGAACCAGTTTCGCCCACCACAGCCACCGACGCACCGGCCGGCAAATCCACATCAATCCCATGCAAGACCCGGCCTCCCTCTCGGTAAGCAAACTCCACCCCCCGGGCCTCTACCGACAACGGCCCCACCGGCAAAGCAGGCCCAGTCAAATTCTCGGGAATCTCCACCGGCGTATCCAGCACGTCTAAAATCTTCCACCAGCCCGCTAAAGCCGTTTGCGTTTGATCCAGCACCTCGCCCAACTCGGTAATGGGATTCAACAATAAGTTCACCAAAAAGATAAAAGCAATGAGTTCGCCCGAAGAAAGCCCCCACGAACCACCCCACCACACACCGGCTCCCACCACCGAAGCAATAGCCATCACCCCAAAAACATCCGTCGTGGGCATAACCAACGAAAAATACCGAGCAGCCCGCATCTGTTGGTGATACTGCTCATCAACCGCTTCATGAATAGCTTCCTTGGTGGCCTTACGGTAGCCATAACCCCGCACCGTGGTCATCCCCATAACCACTTCAGAAATAATCCCCATAGTGTCCGACACCCGCGTACGCAAACGATCATAAGCCTTCAACTGGCTGCGCTGCATACGCCGCAACATCGGGATAAGCGGCAAATGCACAGCCAAAGTCAACAAGGTCAATTGCCACGAATAAAAAGCCATAACCAGCAACACGCCAGCGATTTGGAACAAATCAATGACCCAAGCAATAGCCCCCCACTGAGCAAATTTGGTCAACGTTTCAACATCGCTAGTAACCCGCGCCGTCAACACCCCTTTACGAGCCGCCGTGTGGTCCGCCAAACTCAAACGATGCAAATGCGCGAAGGTGCGAACCCGCAAACCCATCAACACATTCTCGGCCATACAAACCAAACGAAAATAAGTAGCCCGCCCCAAAAACACACTGCCCAACACCAAAACCGCCGACACCAACGACACCAACAGCACCCACGAAAAACGCACCCCATCTGGCCCTAAGCCAAGGTCCAAAATCAACTGAATACTCAACGGCAACAACAATTTTGAACCCGCCACAGCAAGCGCCATAGCGGCCGTCCCCCACAACCCTTTTTGCAACTCAGGCGAAGCGGCTACCCCACGCCGCAGCACCGCCAAAGCACCCACCTCGTCGATGCTGGCCAAAGTACGAGCCTCTGGTTCTTCTTCGGGGCCAGCAACATCGCGCCCATCCAGCGCCGTCATGACCCCGCCTTTTCGTAAGCCTGCGCCAAAGCAGCGTAAGCGGAGACCGCCAACAACTCTTCGTGCGTGCCCTGGGCGGCTATGCGCCCGCCTTCCAAAAACAGCACCCGATCAGCCAAACGAATAGTGGCCAAACGGTGCGCCACCACCAACAAAGTTCGGTCACCATGAGCGCGAAGATTAGCTAAAATAGCGGCCTCAATCGTGGGGTCCACCGCCGACGTAGCATCATCGAGCACCAACACCTTGGGGCGACGCAACAACCCTCGAGCAATAGCCAAACGTTGCCGCTGACCGCCCGACAAAGTCACCCCTCGCTCACCAACCACCGTGTCTATGCCCTGAGGCATCTCCGACACAAAACCCTCCGCCTCCACCAAAGTCAACACTCGCTGCAGCTCCCCCTCGGGGATATCGCGGCCCAGTGTCAAATTCTGTCGCACCGAATCTGCAAACAAAAACGTTTCCTGAAACACCGGAGCCACCACCGCCGCCGTGCCCTCCGAACCTAAATCCTGAACATCTACTCCACCCAACAACACCTGCCCCTCGGTGGGCGGCATCAAAGCCGCCAACAAAGCCACCAAAGTACTTTTACCGGCTCCCGTTGAACCCACCAAAGCCACCGTTTCCCCGGGATCGATATGCAACGAAAGACCCTCCAACACCAACGGGACTTGCGAACCCTCCGTGGGGTAAGCAAACGACAAATCAACAAAATCAACGGTGGCCGACCCCACCACTCCCCCTACGGCTGTCGATTCAGGAGCCACCGCCAACACCTCATTTATGCGATCCTGTGCCACCACCGACTGCGGGATCATCTGAAAAAGAAACCCCAAAATTTCCATGGGCAACGACAAAATAGAAAACAAGGCCATAGCCCGCACCATCTCACCCAAAGTCACCGTCCCCTGGCTAAACAACCACGTACCCACCAACAACAAAACTAAAATCCCCAAGTTGGGCAGCGAATAAATAATCGGGGAATAATTAGCCCGCAAGCGCCCCACCGCAATACGTTCCTCACGCAAAGCCGCCGCCGCCTCAGCGAACCTTGCCACCTCTTGATCTTGACGGCCCAACGTTTTTACCACCAACACCCCATCAAGGCTTTCGTGGGCGATAGACGACACCCTCCCCACCTCCGCTTGGGCCCGAGCCGCCGGGGCCTCAATGGATTTCGTAAAACGCCGATTCAATACCGCCAAGGTAGGAAACAGAACCAACGCCACCAAAGCAAACAACGGGTGCACCACCAGCAGGCTGATCAACGACACCACAATCAAAGCCACCACCGAAACCGAAAAAGCCAACGGCATCAACATAGAAGTAGCCACCTCAACATCTGCATCGGCGTGGGCTAACAGTTGCCCCGCTGGCCGAGCCCAATGAAAAGACATCGGCGCATCTAAATAACGGTCAGTCAAACTCTGGCGCCATGTTCGTTGCGTCCGCGCCACCGCCATCATGTTGAACCAACGCCGCACCATGATGGATAAGCCGCGCACCAAGCCCACTATTCCCAAAGCCGCCATACCAGAAAGCACCGCCCGGCCCGACACCGCAGGCCCCTCCCCAGACAGGCCAGGCAAAATCACCTCATCGGTTACCCGACCAATAACAACGGTGAACCCCACCACGGCCACCGCAAACACGTTGGCGCCCATAGCCGCCAAAATATGCGCAATCGGGTGAGCACGAAACGAGCGAGCAACCAGGCGCCCCGCTCGACGGAAAACCCCGTCAGGAGATGTGGTGGGAGTCAGAGACGATCAACAATGGCCGAAGCAAACTCCGAACACTTCACCTCGGTGGCACCCTCCATCAAACGAGCAAAATCGTAGGTCACCACTTTGTCGGCAATAGCGGCCTCCATGGCAGTCACGATGTCATCGGCGGCATCTTTCCAACCGATGTGTTCAAACATCAAAACTCCAGACAGCAAAACAGAAGACGGGTTGACCTTGTCTTGACCGGCGTACTTCGGGGCCGTCCCGTGGGTCGCTTCAAAAATGCCGTGCCCGGTGACGTAGTTAGCGTTACCACCCGGAGCAATACCAATGCCGCCTACTTGCGCCGCCAAAGCATCCGACAAATAATCCCCATTAAGGTTCATGGTGCCAATCACATCAAACTCAGCCGGACGAGTCAACACCTGCTGCAAAGCAATGTCGGCAATAGTGTCTTGCACCAAAATTTTGTCCCCCGGGTCGCCACCACAGTCTTCCCAAGCCACGGCCACGTCAGAAAACTCTTCCCTCACCAACTCGTAACCCCAGCGTTGAAACGCTCCTTCGGTGTATTTCATAATGTTGCCCTTGTGTACCCAATGCACACGCGGCAACCCACGGTCAACGGCGTATTGCAAAGCGGCCCGTTGCAACCGTTGCGAACCCGTTTTAGAAATTGGCTTAATGCCGATACCGGCATCTTCACGAATCTTCCAGCCGAAAGCATCTTCCAGAAGTTCCCGCAGTTTCAAAGCATCAGGGGTCATGGCCTCAACCTCAAGACCGGCATAAATATCTTCAGTGTTCTCGCGAAAGATCACCATGTCCACCAACTCGGGGTGTTTCACCGGGGAAGGCACGCCCTTGAAATAACGCACCGGGCGCAAGCAAACATAAAGATCCAAAATTTGGCGAATAGCCACATTTAAACTGCGGAACCCGCCACCAATGGGGGTAGTCAACGGGCCCTTAATGCCAATCAGGTGGCTTTCAAAAGTTTCAATAGTTTCTTGAGGAAGCCAGTCACCGGTTTCGTTAAAAGCTTTTTCGCCAGCCAGTACTTCTTTCCACTCCACCTTGCGGCCGTGTTTAGCCGCCGCCGCATCAAGCACCAAGCGGGCCGCTGGCCAAATATCTACCCCGGTACCGTCGCCTTCGATAAACGGAATAATGGGTTCAGTAGGAACATTTAATACGCCATCGACGCTCATAGAAATTTTTTCAGCCATGCCTTGACCCTATCGGCACCAGTCAACACACCGGAGAGATCTCCTCCAGTTGTTTTACCCAAATTAAAGGCAGAGCGGGCTAAAAAGAAGCCCCCACCCAACCTCTTTTCAGCACCAAACTAGGGTGCAGAGCGCTCGGCGGCCTCCACCGTGTTACGCAACAACATGGCCACCGTGGTAGGGCCCACCCCACCCAAACGAGGGGTTATCCACGAAGCGACCTCTTCGACCGACTCATCAACATCGGCCAACAACTTTTTACCCTCCCAAGAAATACCCCCGCTCACCACCACCGCACCAGGGCGCACCATGTCAGGAGTAACAAAACCCGGGATACCCACCGCAGCCACCACAATGTCGGCCTCTCGGGTTAAGTCGGCCAAGTTTGGTACCGCCGAATGCACCACAGTGACCGCCGCATTAGCCCCCGGAGCTTTAGTAGTCAACAACAACGACAACGGGCGACCCAGCGTGGGCCCCCGCCCAATAACCACCACATGGCGACCCGACACCTCGATGTCGTAATGCACAAACATGGCCACAATACCCGCCGGAGTACAAGGCACCGGGCCCTCTTCTTGCAAAACCAACTTGCCCAAATTCGTGGGATGCAAACCATCAGCATCCTTGCCGGGGTCCATTGCCGACAAAGCAGCGTTGAAATCAAAACCATCAGCCACCGGGTGCTGAATGATGTAACCATGCACCTCAGGGTTGGCGTTAAAACTCTCTACCGCCTCCAGCAGAGCCTCCGGAGGGTCACCAGCGTTTACTTGCAAGTGATGCGAGACAATACCCACCGCTTCACACGTTTCATGCTTCTTACGCACATACCCCGCGCTGGCCCCATCGTCACCCACCAAAATGGTGCCTAAGCCCGGCGTAACCCCTTTGGCTTGCAGCGCTTGTACCCGAATCCGGACATCATCAAGGACAGCCTCCGCAACGGGGCCGCCTGCTAAAAGTTGTGCAGTCATAAGGCGGAACTCTAGTGCTAAATGTTTCGCAACGGAAGCACTTCCCTAATGACGAAAATGCCGCTGACCGGTAAACACCATGGCCATACCTGCTTCGTCAGCAGTCGCAATAACCTCATCATCTCGCACGGAACCACCAGGCTGAATAACCGCCGTTGCGCCCGCCTCAATTGCTGCGTCCAAGCCGTCACGAAAAGGGAAAAAAGCATCGCTGGCACACGCCCCGCCCGCCGCACGGCCGGCCGCTTTATCGGTAGCAATCCGGCCCGCATCTCGCCGGTTTTGTTGACCCGCCCCAATACCCACCGCTTGACCATCTTTGACCAACACAATGGTGTTCGACGACACCCGGGCCGCCACTCGCCACGCAAACACCAAATCTTCCCACTCTGCTGCCGTGGGTTCCCGCTCGGTAGCCACCGACCAATCGTCCCGATCCACGGTCACTGCGTCAGCAGTTTGCACCAACAAACCCCCATCAATATTACGCACCTCAAGGTCAGGCCACTGCGGAGCCGGTGCTTCTAATATGCGGAGATTCTTTTTTTCTTTCAGCAACAACAAGGCCTCTGGTTCAAAGCCCGGCGCCACCACTACCTCAGTAAATACTTCGCTAACCGCCTGAGCCATAGCCAACGTCACCGGGCGATTCACGGCCACGATGCCCCCAAAAGCCGACACTGGGTCACCCGCATGGGCCGCCAAGTAAGCCGCCGTGATGTCGTCTGCTACCGCCGCCCCGCACGGATTGGCATGTTTGATAACCACCGCCGCTGGGCCATCACCCAAGCAATGCACCAACCGCCAAGCCGCCTCCGTATCAAAAAGGTTCAAATACGACATGGCCTTACCGCCGTGAGTAATTGCTTCATCCCACCAACCCGACTGACCGGCCAACCGATAGCGAGCACCCACCTGATGCGGGTTCTCACCGTACCGCAAGTCTTGAACCCGGTCTAAAGCCAAATGCAACGAGGGCGGCAAAGGGTCAGCGTCTTCATCAAACCAACCCACGATGGCTGCGTCGTAAGCCGCCGTATGGGCAAAAGCATCCCGCGCTAGCCGGCGGCGGGTAGCGGCCGACAACCCGCCCTCCGCTTGCAACTCGTTAAGCACCACCGGGTAGTCCTCCGGATTAACCACAATGCCCACATGGGCATGATTTTTAGCGGCCGCCCGCACCATGGTGGGTCCACCAATATCAATCAACTCAATACTGGGATCCGAAGAAAACGGGTACAAATTACCCACCACTAAATCAATAGGGGCAATCCCACGTTTTTCTAAATCAGCAAGATGCTCTGGTTTAGACCGGTCGGCCAAAATGCCGCCATGGATAACCGGGTGCAAGGTTTTAACCCGCCCCCCGAGCATCTCTGGAGCCCCGGTGATCTCCGCTACCTCAATTACCGCGACCCCCGCTTGGGCCAAAGATTGCGCCGTGCCCCCGCTAGACACCACCTCCCAACCCAAAGCCACCAGGCCTTTGGCGAACTCAACAATACCCGCTTTGTCATACACCGAAAGCAACGCTCGACGAGTGGTCATACACAAACTCCTTGGTTAAGCACCCGAGCAATAGTGGCCGGGTACAAGCGACGCTCTACATCTTTTATTCGTTCATGCAAAGTGTCAGCAGTGTCATCGGCCTCCACCGGCACCGCTTCTTGCGCCAAAATTGGGCCAGAATCTACCGCCAACGTAGCCACATGCACGGTGCAACCAGAAACCTTAACCCCATGGGCCAAAGCGGCCTCCACGGCATGCCACCCCGGAAAAGCCGGCAACAACGAAGGGTGCGTGTTCAAAATGCGACCAGAGAAACTCTCATAAATAGGAGCAGCCAAAATAGTAGCGAACCCCGCCATAGCAATTAACTCCACCCGATGGCTTTGAAGAAACTCAGTGATTTGCTGGGTGTAACCCTCCCGGTCAAAAGCCGCCCCAAAAGTTGAACGCTCTACCACCTCAGCAGCAATGCCATGACCCGATGCTCGTTCAATAGCCAAACAAGGGCGATCAGCAACCACCAGAGCCACCGGCAAACCGGCAGCCACCATGGCATCTAAAATAGTTCCGGTTCCCGAAACCAGTACGGCAAGTTTCATGTCTGCGACGGTAGCAGAAGCACCCCGGCGCCCTTGTTTAGTTCGCGTCTAAATCGGCCACAATGTCAGCCATATGCTCACCGGCTTCGGTGGGGTTCAAACCAACCCGCACCCCAGCGGCCCGCAACGCATCCATCTTGGCTTGCGCCGTGCCTTTGCCGCCCGACACAATGGCCCCGGCGTGACCCATTTTCTTACCCGGAGGAGCAGTCACCCCAGCCACATAAGCCGACACCGGTTTAGACATGTGGTTCGCGATGTATTCGGCCGCTTCTTCTTCAGCCGAACCACCAATTTCACCAATCATCATGACCGCTTTGGTTTCTGGATCATTTTCGAAAGCCTCTAAACAGTCGATGAAAGACGTACCAGGCACCGGGTCGCCACCAATGCCCACACAAGTGGTGCAACCAATGCCTTTTTCTTTCAACTCGTACAACGCTTGATAAGTCAAGGTGCCAGAACGACTGACAATGCCCACCGGGCCGCCCGGCTCAGCAATATGTCCGGCGGTGATACCGATGTTGCATTTTCCCGGAGAAATAATGCCCGGGCAGTTCGGGCCCAACAATTGCACTTGAGGGAAGTCTCGACGCAAACGGTTATAGAACTCCGCCTCATCGTGGGCAGGCACCCCTTCAGTGATAGCCACAATAAACTCCACCCCACCTTCAGCTGCTTCGAGCACCGCACCACGTACCCCGGCGGCCGGAATAAAAATACAAGAAGCGGTAGCACCCGTGGCAGCTACTGCTTCGGCCACATTGGCGTAAATAGGAATGCCCTCTACCTCTTCACCCGCTTTGCGAGGATTAGTACCCGCCACCACTTGGGTGCCGTACTCCCGGTTCAACAAACCGTAGTAACGGCCCTGACTGCCGGTTAACCCCTGATAAATAACTTTGGTGTTTTCGTCAACAAAAATACTCATGACTAGGCTTCCTTTCCGGCTAAAGCCACTGCTTTACGGGCTGCTTCTAACATGGTCGGAGCCATCTGCAGCGACTCCGACAAATAAGGGGCCAAAATGGCGCGCCCCTCATCGGCATTGGTCCCGTCAAGGCGGATAACAATGGGGGCCTCAATGTCGACCCTTTCCAAAGCACCGATGATGCCGTTAGCCACCTCTTCGCCTCGGGTGATGCCACCAAAAATGTTTATGAAAATTGATTCCACCGCCGGATCATTGTTAATGACCTCTAATGCTCCGGCCATAACCTCAGCGTTGGCGCCACCGCCAATGTCTAAAAAGTTGGCTGCCTCGCCGCCCACCTGGTTCACTACATCCACGGTCGACATGGCCAAACCAGCACCGTTAGCGATAACCCCAACCGTGCCGTCCAAACCCACGTACTGCAACCCTTGTTCGTGGGCAGCAGCTTCACGCTCGTCACGGGTCTGTGTTTCTTCAAAAACGGCGTACTCCGGGTGGCGAAACACCGAGTTGCCATCCAAAGTGACCTTGGCATCCAGCACATGTACCTTGCCTTCAGGAGTCAAGATAAGCGGGTTAATCTCAACCAAATCGGCGTCACCCTCTACATAGGCTCGGTAAAGGCCCAGCAAAATTTCTACCGTCCCCTCCACCGCTGCTTCAGGAAGGTTGGCCGCCGCCACCCATGCCCGAGTTGTCTCTTCATCAAGACCATCTACCGGATCAACCCAAATCTTGGCAATAGCTTCCGGGTTTTCTTCAGCCACCGTTTCGATTTCCACCCCACCTTCGGCAGAAAGCATTCCCAAATGTTTTTTAGCCGAACGATCCAAAGTAAAACTGGCGTAATACTCCTCAGCAATATCGGACGCTTTTTCAATCCAAACCCGGCCCACCACATGGCCCTTGATATCCAAACCCAAAATATTGGTGGCGTGTTCACGCACCTCATCAACCGTGGCCGCAAACTTGACGCCCCCGGCTTTTCCTCGGCCACCGGTATGCACCTGAGCCTTAACCATGACCGGAGTGCCCAAGGCCTCCGCAGCCGCCACTGCTTGATCAACGGTGAAAGCAATCTCACCAGGTGAAATAGGCAAGCCGTACTCGGCAAAAAACTGCTTTCCTTGATATTCAAAAAGATCCACCGGGAGGTCTCCTCTAAAGTAAATGTAGGGCTCGAGACGAGCCTCAGCGATACTAGACACAAAGTAACGCCGGTTCCTCCTTAGAGGAACACAACTAAAGGACAAAACAATATGCCGGTCGCCCGAAAAGCCAGCCCCCAAGCTCGCCGTGCCGTAGTCATCGGCCTTTTCGGTCTGGCCATCACCCTCGGATTAATGATCCTGATGCTGCGCTTAGCCGGTACCTCCACCGAACTTGACGTACGACTCGGTGACGATGACTTCCGCGGCATCGACGCCTTAGACCTCGCCACAGAAATTAGCGAAAACGGTCCGGTGGCTTTCCCCGACCTTGTAAAAGGCGGCCGACCAATCTGGATCACCCACCTCGGCGACGACCCCGCCACCGGATGGGCCTCATTTTTTGCTCGCATACCGGGAAAAAACATTGACTGCCTCGCCCAGTGGGAAACCAGTAGCCAAGAATTTGTGGACTCCTGTGACAACAGCAACCGGTTCGGCTCACAAGGCGCTGGCCTTGAACAACTCACCTGGCGTGTTTTAGGCAACGAGTTACGCATAGAAATAAACGACCTCAGCGGAAACGAAGAATGACATGACCGAACGCCTCTACCTTCGTGACGCAGACCTACGAAACTTCACCGCGGCAGTAGTTAGTCACGACGGCGACCGCATCGAACTTGACCGCACCGCCTTCTACGCCACCAGCGGCGGACAACCCCACGACACCGGCCACCTCACCTGGAACCAAGGAGCAGCCGCCGTACTTGACGTACGTACCGTAGAAGGACGCGTGCTCCACAAACTGGCAGGCCCCCTACCAGAAATTGGCAGCACGGTGACCGGAGAAGTCGACGACCAACGCCGCCGCCACATGATGCGCACCCACACCGCCATGCACATTTTGTGCGGCATCATGTGGCGCGACGAAAAACGAGTAGTAACCGGTGGAAACATGGACGCCCTCTCCGGACGCATGGACTTCGAAGTTGACCAACTCCCCGAAGGTTTCGCTCAACACATCGAAACCCTCTGTAACCAAGAAATCGCCGCTGACCGGCCCATCGAAGTTTCATTTCTTGCCCGCGACAACGCCGTGCTCGATCGAGACCTCATCAGAACCAAAGTCAGTTTGGTCCCCGAATCAATCACCGAAATACGGGTAGTAGACATCGTGGGTTTAGACCGGCAAGCCGACGGCGGCACCCACGTGTCATCAACCGGCCAAGTAGGCCGCATAGAAATCACCAAAACCGAATCAAAAGGCAAAGGCTTCAAACGGGTACGCTTCGTCCTCCACGACCACTAAGACCGATAACCCCAACAACTAGGGCAGCGAAGGAAGATCCAAAAACAAGGCCTGCAACATCAACGCCTCATTGGGGTTACGCACCAACTCGCCAGTGGCCTCAGTAATGAGCGCAGTAGCCGCCAACGCTCCCTCAGCCAGCGCATCATCCTCTTGGGCGTGGGCCAAATAACCACGAGCCAAAGTCGCTAAACCAAAACGCAACTCATCGTCACGCAAACGCCGAAGCTCACGCTTTTGACGACCCACCAAATCTCGTCGCCCCGCACCCCGCAAACCCAATGACTCTTCTCGCTCCACCAAATCATCTAACTCTTGTTTGTGCTGAACCGCCAACGGCCCTTCGGCATCGCTAATCAAATCACGGACCTCCGCCACCAACACCGCTACCGCCGCTCCGGTACCATCCAAACGACGCGGCACCGAGCGCCAAGCCTCCTGACGATTACTAATAGCCGGGTCAGAAACCAGCATCCGAGCCCGAGTCAAACTGCCCGCCGAGGCCTCCCCCACCAAAAGAGCGCGCTCCCCATCTACCCCCTCAGCCACCAGTGTTTCAGCAATAACCTCCGCATCAAGTGCCGGCAAATCAACCCGCACACAACGAGAAGAAATAGTTATCTGATGATCAGGAACCTCATCAGCCAACAAAACAAAAACCACGGTAGGCGGCGGCTCTTCAATGGTCTTCAACAAACTGGCTGCCGCTTCAGGCTCCGCAGTATGAAAACGATCCACCATCACGATCTTGCGCTGAGCCTCAACCGGCGAACGCGAACCCTCCACGATGATGCTCTCTGCTTCAGCGACCAACAAGGCCCGGCCCTGCGGAGAAATCTCTACCAAATCGGCGTGCTTACCAGCCGCCGCTAAACGACGATGCCGCAAACCCTCCGGGCCTTCATCTTGGCCCGCCAACAAACTGCCCGCAAAAGCCCGAGCCGCCGCTAACCGCCCCGCACCTTCTGGGCCCACCAACAAATACGCATGCACCGGGGCTTGGGCCGCCGCCTGCAACACCCGTACCGCCTCGGCTTGGCCCACCACCGTGGCCCACAATTCCTCAGCCTTCATGACAACCGGTCAGCCACTGCGGCCATAACCCGAGCCGTCACCTCATCAACGGTTCCCACCCCATCAATAACCACCCAACGGTCAGGATCGGCAGCAGCCAACGTCTGATAAGCCTCAGCAACCCGCCGATGAAAACCCTCACCCGCCTGTTCAATCCGGTCCAACGAGCGGTTCATGCGCTCCGCCGCCGTGGCTTCATCTACTTCAATAAACAGTGTCAAGTCTGCTTCTAGGCCGTTAGTGGCAAAAGCCGACACCGCCGCTACCTCAGCCACCCCAAGGTTCCGGCCAATCCCCTGATACGCCAGCGAAGAACCAATAAACCGATCGGTTACTACGTCAGTGCCAGCGGCCAACGCCGGGCCCACCACTTCCGCAACATGTTGTGCTCGAGCCGCAGCAATAATAAGCGCCTCCGCACGATCTGACGGGGCCTCCCGCTCAGGGTCTAAAACCAATGCACGCAATTGTTCACCCAACAAAGTGCCGCCCGGTTCACGAGTCAACAACGCCCCCAAATAATCAGCCAACCGTTGAGCCTGCGTGCTCTTTCCAGAACCTTCACCACCTTCAAAAGCCACCAAACGACCGGTCATGTTTTTTCTCCTTCAGTCCCGGCTCGTAGCGACACAATGGCTACCAACCCCGACCCCAACATAATCAAGGCAGCCAACCAAAGGGTAAGACGCACCCCAGGGACAAAAACTTCCCAACCAAAAAGATTAATATGGCGCTCCCAAAAATGTTTTGACAAGCGATCCAACAACTCCTCCAATAACGGACCAACCACCAAAGCAATCAACACGCACATGCGCACCAACAAATACAGCGTCGAGAAAATACGTCCCCGCAACTCGTCGGTGACGTTTTCGTGCAGCAAGGTAAAGCCCAACACATACACCGACCCCGCACAAATACCAATACCAAAGGTCATGGTCGCCGACAAATGGATCTGACTAATAGACGACGACGCCAACAAAAAAATACCGGCCATAACCAGCGACCAAGTAAACATGCGGGTTTTATGCAGGTGCCGTTGCGCCCAAGAAACCAAAGCCACCCCGGCCGCTACCCCCAACCCCAAAGCAGTAATCAAAAACCCGTAACCCGACTCCCCAGCCCCCAAAACTTCGGTGGCGTACACCGCCCCCAACGGCACCAACATGCCGCCACCAATCAAACCCGTCGCTAAACCCATGTTCACCGTACGAGCCACCGGGTTGGCAAAAGCAAACGTCCAACCCTCACGCAAATCAGCAATAGGGTCAGCCAACCGCGCCCGCAAAGGCTCCCCAGCAAGCGATTTACGTTTAGTCCGATGCGGCAAATGCAAAGTAAAAATCAACCCCGCCGCCACCAAAAACGTTAACGCATTGGCGTAGAAAGCCAAGCCCTCTTCATGCAATTGCAGATTGTCGGCCCACGACGAACTAAACAAAGCGGTCGACAGCCGACCAAACAACACCATCAAACCGGCCCCCACCGGGAAGGTTCCGTAAGCCGCCAAAATAGAAAGAGAATTCGCGGTAGTTAAATACTCCTCGGGAACCAAATTTGGCACCGATGCTTCTTTAGCCGGCGACCACAACATGGTGAACGCTTCCAAAATAAGCGAAGCAATCACCAAACCCCAAATGGTGTCCACGAACGGCAACGAAACCATTACCAAAGCCCGCCCCACATCGGACACAATCATCACCCGTTTGCGATCCCACCGATCAACTAAAACCCCAGCAATAGGCCCAAAGAAAAACCCGGGGGCGATGCGGGCCGCCAAAACCATCGAAAGGGCCGCCCCCTCAGAACCTGAACCCACCCGAATGGCCAACAAGCTGATAGCCAACAGACCCAACCAGTCGCCGGTAGCCGACACCACCTGGGCCAGCCATAAACGAAAAAACTCCGGGGTAGAAAACATGCGCACATGAAAACCTGGACGATCGCCACCCTCAGGGATAAGCAAACTCGGTTCGTCACCGAGTACAAACTCATCACGCAGTTCAGGCGGTTTATCCCCGACGGGAGAATCAGACATCACGTTAATCCTAGAAGAAATTAGCCAGTCCGCCGGTTCAACCAGCAGCTACTTCCTATTTCGTCGCGGTTTTTTCTTTTTAGCTGGGCCCTTAGCCCGCCGTTCTGCCAACAACTCGGCGGCCCGCTCATCGGTTAAAGACTCTACCGAATCACCACGGCCCAACGAAGCGTTGTACTCCCCGTCTGATACGTACGGACCGTAGTTTCCATCTTTCAAAGTAATAATATTTCCGCTCTCTGGGTCCTTACCCAACTCACGCAACGGTGGCTTCGCCGCCCGACGGCCAAAAGCCTTGGGTTGAGCCAACAAAACCAAACACTCCTCAAGGGTGATGGTCAACAACCGCTCTTCATTATCAATATTGCGTGTTTCGTTACTTTTCTCCGCATGCTCTTTTTTGAGATACGGGCCAAACGGACCGTTCTGCACCGTAATGGGCACCTGGTCGTCTGGGTCCACCCCCACCGTGCGAGGCAAACTCAACAACTCCAAAGCATCCTCAAGGGTAATTCGTTCCAACGACATAGTCGAAAACAACGAAGCCATCTTGGGTTTAGGACCCTCCTCAACGGTGGCCAAACTGTCTAATTGTTCGAGTACATCGCCCACCCCGGTGAACGCCCCCAATGCTTCAACCAGACCATCCAAGTTTTCTTGACGATCTAACTCTTTGGCCCCTAACTCACGTCGATAGCCACCCACCGCTTCAGAAACCACCACTCCGGGGCCTTGTTCGACCAAGCCCATCAACTTTTTACGAAGCCGCAAAAAGGAGCGGACCCCCTTCAGCCCAGCCCCAGTAATCCCAGCTTTTTCGGCTTTTCCCATAGCGGTTAAAAAATCTACGTCATGCCCGACCGCGAAATCAGAAATCTTATCCAAAGTCCCTTTGCCGATACCTCGCTTAGGAATATTGGCAATATGGCGCACCACCTTTTCATCTACCGGGTCAACAGCCAACCGCAGGTAAGACAACGCCACCTTGATCTCTTTGCTTCGTAAGCCCACCCCCGTTAAAGCAATCAACTCTGGTGAACGCTTAATGGGGGCCGGCAAACGCCCCAAAGACACATAAGGACCAAACTTGCCTGACTTAGCAATAACCGGCAAACCAGACACCGGGTCATCACCCAGATGCTGTTCGGTGGGGGCATCCAAAAACTCCATAGCCGCCGCCACCGTAAGTTCATCAGGCGGAACGTCATCAGGAATCGAACGGCTTTCCTCACCTTTTTGCACATAAGTGCCAAACCGGCCAAAACAAGCCACTACTTCTTGGCCACCATGAGCGCCCAAAACAACCGTGGACACCCCCTTGGCATCAATGTCGCCCAAACGATGGGTGACCTTGTCGTGTAACCCTTCTTCACCATCCGTGCCGAAATAAAAATCACGCAGCCAAGGCACCCGTTGCGCCTCACCTCGAGAAATTTCATCAAGGTCGTCTTCCATAAGCGCCGTGAAGTTGTAATCAACCAACTTCGGAAAATGCGTCTCCAACAAAGTGGTCACCGCAAAAGCGCTAAAGGTCGGCACCAAAGCCGAGCCCTTCTTCCACACATAATCCTTATTTTGAATGGTCTCCATGATGGAGGCATAAGTAGAAGGACGGCCCACCCCGAGCTCTTCTAACTTTTTGATCAAAGACGCTTCAGTAAACCGTGAAGGTGGCTGCGTGGTATGACCCTCTGGAACAAGGTCAGCAATCTGAACGCGGTCACCTTCACTGACCTGCGGCAAAACAACTTGCTCATTCTCGTCACTGCTACCGGCATAAACCTTGCGGAAACCAAGATGGCTAATAATGGTGCCGCTGGTAGCAAACAAGACCGGCACTTTGCTCACCATTTCAAGAGGATCTTCACCGGCTTGACCGGTAAGGCGAATCTGCACCGTCTCACCAACAACATCGGTCATCTGAGAAGCCACCGTTCGCTGCCAAATCATTTCGTAAATCATGGCTTCATCACGACTTACCTCAGCGGCCACCTCTTGAGGATCCCGAAACTGGTCGCCGGCCGGGCGAATAGCCTCATGAGCCTCTTGCGCATTACGCACCTTATTTTTATAAGTCCGAGGGGCAGGAGGCAAATAGTCACTACCAAACTGATCAGCGATCACCGTCCGAGCAGCCCGCAAAGCCGTATCCGACAAAGTGGTCGAATCGGTACGCATATAAGTGACGTAACCATTTTGATAAAGATTCTGAGCCGCCCGCATGGCCCGGCCCGACGACATTTTGAGTCGTCCGCCAGCAGCCTGCTGAAACGTCGAAGTAATAAAAGGGGCAGCCGGTCGGCGACTATAAGGCTTTGGCTTGACCGACTCCACGGTGAGCGACTCATTGGCCAAAGCGCTCGACAAGGCCACCGCCGCCGCTTCATCAAGCACCATTACCTCCGGCGAAGTAACCGCACCAGTGTCATCAAAATGTTGGCTACCGGCCACCCGGCGGCCCTTGACCTCAAGCAAAGCGGCCGAAAAAGTTTCTGGTGTTGGGGTCGTCAACTCGGCATTCAAACTCCAATACCCGGCCGACGAAAACGCCATACGTTCCCGTTCACGCTCCACCACAATGCGCGTAGCCACGCTTTGTACCCGGCCCGCCGACAAACGCGGAGCAATCTTACGCCACAGCACCGGCGACAATTCAAAACCGTAGAGACGATCCAACAAGCGACGGGTCTCCTGCGCATCAACCAGACCCTGGTCGATTTCACGCGTATTATCTAACGCTTCAGTGATGGCCTTTTTAGTAATTTCATGAAAAACCATGCGATGCACCGGCACCTTGGGTTTCAACAAACTCAACAAATGCCAAGCGATAGCTTCTCCCTCGCGATCCTCATCAGTAGCCAGAAAGAGTTGATCAGCGCCTTTCAACAACTTGCGCAACTTGGCGATCTGTTGCTTCTTGTCGGGGCTCACCACATACAAAGGCTCAAAATCGTTTTCAACATCAATGCCGAGTTTGGCCCACTTAAAATGTTTATGTGATTCCGGCACATCGGCCGCCCGCATAGGGAGATCACGCACATGGCCAATCGAAGACTCCACCTGGAAGCCTTTACCTAAATACCCGGCAATAGTTTTTGCCTTAGCCGGGGACTCAACAATTACGAGAGCGTAAGACATTTAAATACCTGCATTTTCTGATACTGACACATGCTCACTTATTGGTTTAGCGCCACGCAAAATAAATGCTCCCACCAAAGCCGCCAACAACGAAGCCACCAAAATGCCGATCTTCGCCTCGTCTTGCAATACCGGGTCAGAAAAAGCCAGCCCAGTAATAAACAACGACACCGTGAAACCAATCCCCGCCATGGCCGCTACCCCCACCACGTGGCGAGAAGAAGCCCCGCTAGGAAGACTGCATAAACCAAAGCGAACGGCCAACAAGGTAAACACCGACACGCCAATAATTTTTCCGGCCACCAAACCCAACGAAACACCCAAAGTTATTCCTGACGATGCGGCAGTCGTAATGGAGTCCACGCTCAAAACAATGCCCGCATTAGCTAAAGCAAAAAGCGGCAAAATAACGAACCCCGTTAACGGGTGCAGCAAATTTTCTAAACGTTCGGTGACTGGCACCGTTTCGCTTATTTCAAAAGCCATGCGGCGCAACGATTGGGCATCCACATCGGCTACTTCTGAGAGTTGAAAAGTTTCCGATTGTTGATCTTCTTTAATTAACGGTTTAGCAGGAGCCAAAAGCCCCATAACCACCCCAGCAATGGTGGCATGAACACCGGATTCAAAAACGGCGTACCACATCACCGTGCCCAACACGGCATAAATGGGGGTGTACCAAACCCGGGCCTTGGTTAACAAACGCACCACCACCACCACCGCAAAAGCGAGCAATAGCCAATCGGCGGCCAACTCTTCGGTATAAAAGATAGCAATGACCAAAATGGCCCCAATGTCATCAACAATGGCCAGCGTCAACAAAAAGATTTTTAACGATGTTGGGATACGCGGACCCAATAAGGAGAGCACCCCCACGGCGAAAGCAATATCAGTAGCCATCGGAATACCCCACCCAGCCGAAGCATCACCAGAACTGTTCAAAGCAAAGTAAATAAGCGCCGGTACCACCATCCCGCCCAAAGCAGCGGCGGCAGGTAACAAGGCGGCACGGAACTCTCTGAGTTCTCCCATCACCAACTCGCGTTTAATTTCCAAACCCACCACAAAGAAAAAAATCACCATCAAGACATCGTTTACAAACTGGCCGAGAGTTAGTGGATGCCCCAGATGCTCCAAGGTTAAAAGATCACCCAAAGCCAAATGGATCTCGGTGTTCCACAAATCCGTGTAACTACTCGACCAAGGAGAATTAGCCCACACCATGGCTATCACGGTGGCCACAATAAGCAGCACGCCACCAGCGGCCTCAATGCCTAAGAACCGCTGCATAGGACGGCCCACTCTTCGAGCCAGCCGATTATCGCTCCCTAACCAGGTCAGGGATGAAGGTGTAGTTTTTCCAGCCATTTTGTCTTTTTCGTAGAGTGGAGAGCGCAGGAGACCGTAGTGGTCATCGAGCCCAGTCCCACCTTTTAATCCAATTAAGCGCTCATTGTTAAGTCACTCAAAGTTAATTTTCAATCGAATAACCGTGCCGGATTCCCCCACTTGGACCGTTGTTTCATCAGTTAAATGACGCATGAGCGAGAGGCCCATGCCCGACTCGTGTTGAAGCCGTTTAACGTCCTCAACCTCGGGGAGGTCAGGCACACTCTGCGGGTCGAAGCCCCCACCTTGGTCGGTTATTTCTAAAATGACTTGGCTACCGGTGAGATGACAACGCATGGTCACTCGATCGTTTACTAAAGATTCACCGTGGGCTTCAATAGCGTTGGTGGCGGCTTCCGAAACAGCCAAACGAAGGTCAGTTACCCGGTCGGGAGGCACGCTCGGTTGGCAAGACACAGCCGCCCCCACCACCGAACGCACCAATTGCAGGTACTCCGCTTGGGCAGGGATTCTTAGCTCCACGACGCCAATGGGCTGGTCAGAAGCCATCGCCACTACGTAGGAAAACCCAGCGGACCATTTGCTGCACTTCCCTCTCCTTGGTTGTCGCTTCGTCTTACCTTGCAAATCTAGACCTCCCGTGACCCCGACCGGGGTCATGTCTCTCTTCGCATGGTGGCTGAGCCACTCACCACAATGTCGGGAAACAAGTTTCCGATCATAGGAACATCCGTGGGATCGGTGTAAAACACCTCCACGGTGACCCGGTCACCACGAAAATTTCGTTGCACCCGCACCGCAGCAGGCGAAAAACCCGTGGAGCCGATCACCGCATTTTCAATCTTTCTTGATGAATCGCCAACTGCCGCGGCGCGTGCTCCTTCCCGCGCCGCATGCTCTACCAAAATGGCGCTGCGCACCACCAAACCCACTTGCACTAACGACAAGGCCAAGAGCACCACCACCGGGAGCACTAACACCAACTCCACGGTGGCTTGGCCGCTGTCGTTTTTTACGACACGCCGGTGGTTAAACAACTACGCCACCTTACGAATCAGCGAGTTAAGTACCTTGTCAAAAAGTTGCGTCACCTTGCCGGTACCGGTGGCCCAACTGGTAACCAAAATAGCGATAGTGGCTGCGCCTAAAATTAGCAGCACATACTCTGCGGTTGTTTGCCCCCGATCATCAAGGGTGTAAAGGGTTGAATGCCAGCGAACAATACGTGCACGCATAGTGTTTCCTACTTTCATAAAATTGCATCCTCGTCATGTGGGGTTAGAGCCCCCATGAGGAGAATTTTTGAGAAGGGGAAGAAAAATCACAGGCCAACCTCCAGATTGCCCAAAGCGTCGAGCACCATAGGCACCACCGACAGCAGCACGAAAGCCGGCAAAATACAAAGAGCCAACGGGAACAACATTTGCACCGGCACCTTCCGCGCTCGCACCTCTGCCTGGCGCCGAGACCGGGCCCGTAAATTCACCGCCGCCGCATCCAACGCCGGGCCCACCGGAGCCCCCAAACGAACCGCCGCCACCAAGGCCGCCACCAAGGGGCGGCCCGGCTCACCCAGTGAACTCCGCAGACCTTCTAAAGCCAAAGCCAAAGGCTCCCCACGGGCCGTGCGATCCATGGCCTCCGACGCCGCTTGAAAAGCCGGGCCTTTGCCCCGCTGCGCAGCCTCGGTCAACGCCTGACCAATCGGCAAACCTGCCCCCACCCCTAAACGAATCAAACCCGCCAACCAAGGCAGATCAGCGGCTACAGCAGCTTCCCGCTGGCGGCGAGCCCGACGCTTCACCCAAAGTGGAGCCAACCACACCAACCCCCCGACCGCTAAAGCGGCCACCAGGTGCACCAGCAACAAAAACCCACCCGCCGCCACCGCTCGACCTAACCGCAAATCGGCTTGGACCGAAGCTGGCCGCTGCGCCTTTTTTCGCAACCAACCACCCAATAGTGCCAACCGGTTAGTCCGCAAAGGTTTATCGCTTCCCTTCTTTTTGAGAAGCGGCGCTGGCCGAAAAAACCGACCGCACAAAATCAGTACCCCACACACCCAAAAAATAAATACCAGGCTCACCGAACCACCCCAGAAAAAGACGTAATGCGCCACATCCACCACAAACCCAGCCCATCTAAGGCCAGCCCTATTAAAAGAATCCACCCCGCTGTTCCGCCCCCAACAAGACCACCCGACCGAAACGGAGCCGTCAACACCGCAAAAGCCAGCGGAGCTAACGCCACCACCCCAGCCGAAGCCCGAGCCTGAGTAGCCAACGCCCGAGCCTCGGCGGCAACCGCTTCTTCGTCACGCAAAGCCTCCGCTACCCCAGCCAATAAATCAGCAGGTTCACCGCCCGAAACCAAAGCCAAATCAACCGCCGCCACCACCAAATCAACATGAGTTTCAGGGCGTCGAACACTCCACCGTTCCAACGCCTCACCCAAAGGAGCACCCGCATTAGTATCCGCCGCCACCAACGCTAAATCTTCAGCCACCGGCCCCCCAGTAGTTTGTGCCTCGTTCAACGCATCGGGCAAAGTAGCCCCCGAAGACAACGAACGCACAATCTCATCGAGCACCCCCGGTAACGCCATATTGAACCTTCGGGGCGACAAACGAAAACGTTGAACCAACCATCCCCCCAATAAAATATTTTCCCGCTCCGCCGCCACCCGGCTCATCGGGTTGCTTTGACCAGGTAAACGCCGGCGCCCCATCCTCGGCAACTTTGCCCCCGCAAAAGCCACCACCGTTATCGCGGCCAGAAACCCCGCAGTCATCGGCCCCACCGGTGACCCGATTGCTCAACCCCAACAGCCACTACCCCGCCGGTCACCACCATTTTTGTTGCCTCAACTTCACCCGGAGGCCGGACCTCTAAAACATCGGTCACCAAACGGCGTGCCCCCTGACGACCCATTTGCACAATGACATCTACGCTGCCCGCCACCAAAGCATCGGCCACCATGGGCGACAACCCCGGAGCGGCCAGCAACACCATGGTCGACAACCGGCGCAGGGCATCGGCGGCGCTGTTGGCATGGCAAGTAGACAACGAACCATCGTGGCCCGTATTTAAGGCCTGCAACATGTCGAAAGCCTCCGGGCCGCGCACCTCACCCACCACAATGCGATCTGGGCGCATACGCAACGAGTTCCTGACCAAATCACGGATCGTGACCTCGCCGACCCCCTCACAATTGGGGGGGCGAGCCTCGAGACGCACCACATGCGGGGCATCCAACGAAAGCTCTGCCGCATCCTCAATGGTCACCAACCGTTCGCTCTTATCTATAACCCCCGCTAACGCTCCCAACAAAGTCGTTTTTCCCGACCCCGTGGCGCCACTCACCACAATGTTGACCCGTTGTTCCACCATGGACTGCAGCAACGAAGCCACCTCAGGCGAAGCAAGTTCAGCCAAAGAAAACCGGCGATTTCCAAAACGGCGAATGGTTACACAAGCCCCGTCAACAGCAATCGGCGGTACCACCACGTTGATACGAGAACCATCTAACAACCGGCCATCAACCCAGGGGCTTGCTCGGTCCACCCGCCGGCCCGTGGGCGCTACCACCCGCTCCACTAACCGAGCCAACTCCGCTTCATCAAGACGCACTTCGGTGCGTTCTAACTGGCCTTCTCTTTCGACAAAAACCTGGCCCGGGCCATTGACCATGACCTCCGAAACCAGCGGATCCACAAACAACGGTTCCAAAGCCCCCAACCCCGTGATGCGAGCCAACACGGCATCCACCACTTTTTGCCGAGCCTCATGACCCAACAAAGGGTTATGGCGCAGCAGAAGCGCCTCTACCAACGCCTCGGCCTCCGGGCCTGTCTCGGCAGTTAGTTGATCTAAAACCTCAGCATGCACGATGGCGATCAAAGAATTCACGATGCCGCCCCCACCCCACGCAACAACACTCGGGGTGTTCGGCGAGCCATCAAACCAGAATCCACCGCGCGGGCAATAGCCGGATCTGTCAGCACCCGCATGGTGACCGGAGCACCCACCACCTGTTCAACATCGGCCCGCCCCAAGGCTCGGCCCGGCTCTACGGTGAGCGCCACCTCCGTCGGACGGTGCGTTTGTATCGGGACCCTCCGCAACGCTAAATAACACGCTCGGGTAACCAGAATTGAGCGGTCTGCTACCGCCAACAAAGGATCGATAAGCAACTGCGGTGGGCCCGAACGAAACAGATTGCCTGCATCCACCACCACCGTTTGATCAAGACCAACCAAATATTCGGCCATCTCTTTCATCCGCTCAGAAATTGCATCATCCCACGAAGACATCCCTCGACCTACCAGACGCATCTCTGAGACCTCAGTCGCTAACTGCTCAATCGCTTCGCATTCCGGACCATCAAGGGCCGAACACCAATCGGTCATACCCGGACCTGCCCCATCAACGCCCAATACCGACGGGAGGTCCCCATCAAGATCTATTAACCACGGGCGTTTCCCCGCACGGGCAGCCGACAAAGCTAAGCCCGCCGCTACCACCGTTGTTCCCATGCCGCCTTTAAGCGACCAGCACACCATCAACATCATCAAGCCTTCCAAAAAGAATTATCAAAGGGAAGTTGACAAAAAGGGGGAAAGCAAAAGGGCTCAAAACCGAGAACCGAACAAGGTCACCCTCAACCGGTGTGGGCACACTACCGCAAAGACCCGCTTAGACCAACCGGTAAAAAGAAGCGCCACGGCGTAAGATTTTACTATGGAAGCGGCTTTTTTTGATCTCGACAAAACAGTGATCGCCCGTGCTTCACTAGCCGCCTACGGACCGGCCCTCCACAAAGCCGGCTACCTGAGCGCTCCTATGGCTTTACGCGCCGCCTGGGGGCAGTTGCTTTTTCGCTTCTTTGGCGCCGACGAAAACTCAATGGAACGGGCCCGCCGTACCGCCCTCAAACTGGCCGCCGGGTGGGAACAAGAAGGCCTGCGCCGTTTGGTAAACGAACACCTCACCTACGTTATTGAACCCATCGTCTACGACGAAGCATTAGACCTCCTCAACCATCATCGTGAACAAGGAAGGCTTCTGGTTTTAGTTTCCGCCTCACCAGCAGAAATCGTGCAACCCCTCGCCACCCACTTAGGCGTCGACGAATTTATTGCCACCACCGCCACCATTGACGCCAACGGGCGTTACACCGGAGAAGTGGAGTTCTACGCTCAAGGACCCGGTAAAGCAGAAGCCATCGAAAAACTGGCCCTCGAAAAAAACATTGACCTCACCAACTCGTGGGCCTACTCCGACTCGGTTACCGACCTGCCGTTGCTGGAAACCGTGGGTAACCCCGTGGCGGTTAACCCCGACCGGGCACTCCGCAAAGAAGCCACCCAACGCCAATGGGAAATACAGGAATTTGCTCGCCCGGTAGCCCTCGGGCAACGCATACCCATTGAACGCAGCAAATTGCTGGCCGTCGTCGGTACCGTCGGTTGTCTCTTCGGTATCGGATTATTCATCCGTAAGATGACCCGCCGCCAAAAGCGGTGACCATCTTCACCGGTGCGACTAAATAGACCGCACCTTTTTTACTGCTACCGATATCAGTACGGCTAATGCAGCCAGCATGGCAAACTTTTTCATACGATCAATATAGACCGGGCATGCCACGGCCGCTCCTTCAAGATGGCCTTTCCTGTTTTTAGGCCGTAACGTTCTGCGTGGAGGTGTCTGAGTACCTGGTGGGCTCCCCCGTCTTCAAAGCGGGCGGGACGGGCGACCCCCGTCCGGCGGGTTCGATTCCCGTCCACCTCCGCCAAACAATTTTTACTTTGTTTGGCTAAATGGCCAACAGGTCGCGGGCCCCGGTGTCACTTGAAGGGTGGCGTAACTTTGACATGGCCCGAGCTTCAATTTGGCGAATGCGTTCTCGCGTCAGTTCAAAATAGTCGCCCACTTCTTCGAGGGTGCGGGGTTCCCCTCGATCTAAACCAAAACGGAGTTTTAAGATCTCCCGCTCTCGTTCATCAAGAGGAGCCAACAAGCGGCTGATCTCTTCGGGCAACAACGAGGTGGCCGCCGATTCAAAAGGAGACTCGGCCGCTCGATCTTCAACTACATCACCTAACTCAGCGTCACCGTCTTCGCGCAATGGTTCGCTCAAAGACAACGGTTCGGCAGCAAAGCGCAAAGCTTCGGTGACCTTGTCTTCGGGCATCTCAACCTCTGCCGCCAACTCAGACAAGGTAGCAGTACGACCAAACTTGATTTCTAGGCGCGAACGGGCTTTTTGAAGACGAGCCAGCGTGTCGCCAGCATGCACAGGGAGCCGAATAGTGCGTCCGGTGTTGGCGATACCACGGGTGATGGCTTGGCGAATCCACCACGTGGCGTAAGTAGAGAACTTAAAACCTTTTCGCCAATCAAACTTTTCTACGGCGTGCATGAGTCCTAAGTTGCCTTCTTGGATGAGGTCCAATAAAGGCAAACCGGAAGCCTGATATTTTTTGGCGATAGAAACCACCAGCCGCAAGTTGGATTGGGTAAACGTGCGCTCTGCTTTTTCGCCTCGCTGCAAGTTGCGCCGCAGCTCACGGCGGCGAGCGGGAGTGACGCCGGTTGCCTCATCAAGTTCGGTGCGGGCCTCAACGCCTTTTTCTATCTGCTGGGCCAAACGCACTTCACCCTCTTTGGTCAACAGAGGGTATTGACCAATATCGGTGAGGTACAGCCGTACAAGGTCTTCTTCATCTCGTTCAACCCGATTCTTCGCCACCTAAATCTCCTCCTGGTGAAGTTACCGCCGACACCAGACTTGATCGACGAAAGTGCCCTCATGGCTACTTTGCTGTGGCGTCACTTTACCGACCGACCCGGCGACCACAACGCCAAATAGTGACCTTGGTCACTATTTTTTAAATTATTTATCCCGTCAGTGGGCGAGCCGCTTGAAGAGTTGAAACAAAAACCTCTTCCAAGGCGCCAGAAACTACAGGAAAATCTTCAAAATCTGCACCAACAAGACCGGCCACGCGAAGAACAGGCGCATCCCCCACCGTGGTCATTGCCGTAGTCAACCCCGCCACATCTTCCTGCCAAGCATTAATTACCAACCCTCCGGCCGCCAAACGTTGGCCCGGCGGCAACGCTTTTAACGCCGTTAAGAACGCTGCTACCTCTGCTGACACCGGCCCATCCAAAACTTGATCTTGCAACAACACCGATTCAGGAACCAGCGCCTTCCACCAAGCCGCCTGCTGTTCGAACCGTCGACCCAACGAACGCATCTCCGGAGCCGCAGATGCATCCAGCCCATCAGAAGCCCACTTCAAACAGTGCTCAGCAAGTTGACTACTCAACCAAGCCATTCCGCCAAAAATACGCGCCCCATCAGCGGTCGAAAAAAGGGTCACCCCAAATACCTGTTAACGACCGGCAGACGCCGATCTCGCCCGAAACCTTTAATGGTAACCCGAGGACCCAACGGGGTTTGGCGGCGCTTGTACTCTGCCAAATCAACCAGGCGCACCACCCGATCCACTAAATCTTTCTCAAAACCGTCGGCCACCAAATCAGCTCGAGTGCGATCGCCTTCAATGTAAGCCTCTAAAAGTGGGTCCAAAATTTCGTACGGAGGCAACCGTTGATCGTCGCGTTGATCAGGCCGCAGCTCAGCCGACGGCGCCTTGGTTAAAATATTTTCAGGAATAACCGGGGTGTCCTCTTGTTCATTACGCCAGCGACACAGGTCATACACCCGGGTTTTGTACACGTCACGAATCACCGCATAAGCCCCAGCGGTATCGCCGTAAAGCGTTGAAAAACCCACCGCAGACTCACTCTTGTTGCCAGTAGTTAAAACCAGCCAACCAAAAGCATTCGAGAAAGCCATCAGCAAAACCCCGCGAATACGGGCCTGAAGGTTTTCATCAGTAAAGCCCGGAAGGTCTTCGCCCAAAGCGGGCGCCAACAAATGGTGAAAAGCTTGGTGGGCCTCTTCAATAGCCACCACTTGGCTTCCCAACCCTTGGCGGTCCACCAATTGTTGCGCATCGGTTATTGAATGATCGCTGGAATACCGTGAAGGCATCAACACGGCATGCACATGATCGGCCCCTAAAGCATCCGCAGCGATAGTGGCCACCAGAGCGGAATCCACGCCACCAGACAAACCCAAACACACATCACTAAAACCACTTTTCTGCACATAATCTCGGGTAGCGATTACCAAAGCGGTGTACAACTCGGCCTCGGGACTTAGCGGGGTAACAATTGGTGGAGTCAACCGTTCATGACGAGGCACCGAAAGCGAAACGGGCACCACCTCAAGATCGGTTTCCGCAATCGGTTGATCAGGAACCTCAACATCAACCACCATGACCTCTTCAAAAAAACGTGAAGCCCGAGCAACAAAACTGCCCTTCGGGTCAGCCACCATGGAACCCCCGTCGAAAACCAGTTCGTCTTGCGCCCCCACCAAATTGAGATAAACAACCGGCCGACCCGACGACGAAGCAGTAGCAGCCACCACCGCTTGGCGAGCCGAAAATTTTACGTCGTCATAAGGCGAACCATTAACGGTCACCAACAACTCGGCCCCACCAGCGACGAAATCTTCAATCGGGCCATCGGGTATCCACAAATCTTCACAAATGGCCAAACCCACCCGCACCCCGGCGACTTCGAACAACTGCAGCGGCTTGGTGCCTGGAGAGAAGTGGCGGGCTTCGTCAAACACCGCATAGTTCGGGAGTTCTCGTTTGTGGTAAACCCCCACGATTTTTCCCTCATGGCAAACCGCTATGGCGTTATAAACCTGCCCTTGAGGGCCCGTATCGGCAAAACCCACCACCAAAGCACACGACCCGCTGGCCGCAGCAATTTCTTCAACCGCTTTTTTACTGTCGGCCACAAAACTAGCTTTCAACACTAAATCTTCGAGCGGATAACCAGTCACCGTCATCTCAGGAAACAAAGCAAGGTCTGCGTCAGCCACCTGAGGCAAGACATCAAGCACCCGCTCAACATTGCCGGCCAAGTCGCCGACCACCATGTTCAACTGGGCCAAAGCCACACGAATGCTTGCCATAGGTAAAGCGTAGCGACCAGTTGCCGCCCTAACCCAAATAAAAAGGCACCTAGGTGGTGTACCCAAGTGCTTTCTATTTTTGGGGGGACAGGGGTTAAGCGTTAGTAGCCGGAACCGGGAGAGGTTGGATGTTGCCACCAAAAGGGCGGACTGACATGCGTGAACCATCAAGAGAAAGCATTGAACCACTATGGCCAGCATCCTTGCCCTTAGGCATCAAACCAGGAGCCATCTTTGGGCGGTGCCCAGCATGATCACCAGGAGTCACCACGGTGTTTATGCGTTCCGTAATTTTGGCCTCAACACCAGCCAACATTTCATCAGCTTGAGCTTGGTCGATCTTGCCGGCCTCAACCGCCGCAGCAGCACGCTCCGTAGCTTGCGCTACCAAATCAGCCACCAAAGCATCGACACCATCGCCGGCGATCTCCGCCAACGTCGCACCATCAACCAACTGCGCACGAAGCTCCTCAGCATCAATACCCAACGACTCAGCAACCACACCTAAACGCTGACCACCACGAGCACCCATAGCGCCATCATGGCCACCAGAGCCTCGTCGGCCAGCATGATCACCAGGAGTCACCACGGTGTTTATGCGTTCCGTAATTTTGGCCTCAACACCAGCCAACATTTCATCAGCTTGAGCTTGGTCGATCTTGCCGGCCTCAACCGCCGCAGCAGCACGCTCCGTAGCTTGCGCTACCAAATCAGCCACCAAAGCATCGACACCATCGCCGGCGATCTCCGCCAACGTCGCACCATCAACCAACTGCGCACGAAGCTCCTCAGCATCAATACCCAACGACTCAGCAACCACACCTAAACGCTGACCACCACGAGCACCTCGGTGCCCAGCGTGATCCATGGTTGAGGTATCACCTTCTTGAGCGCCAGCCGTGCCCATGGGCGACCAAGCGGCGAGAGCGAAAGACCCGCCGATGAGGGTGGCAGCGGCGGCTGCGCTAATCAGAAACTTTTTCATTGATATTCTCCTGGTGTATGCATGCCCCCGCTTTGGGAACAACCACATCATCTCTGTGCTTGGTGAACACCATAAGAGCGCTGTGTTAGTGCTTTGTTAGAGAACCAGAGAAATAACCTCCGCCCAGAAACCGCAAAACCCCGGGGAAAACCCCGGGGCCTCGCAAGAAACAAACGGACTAAGCCAAAGCTTCACAACACGTGTTGGTGATCAACCGGTTGACCACGTAAGGGTCCATGTTGGCGTTGGGGCGACGATCCTCGATGTAACCCTTTTGATCCAAATGGACTTGCCAAGGAATACGCACCGAAGCGCCGCGATCAGAAACCCCGTAGCTGTACTCATCAAAGCGTTGCGTCTCGTGATAGCCAGTAAGGCGTTCTTCGGAACCCATACCGTAACCAGCCAAATGCTCAGCAATTTTACCTTCCGCCCCCAATGCTTCACAAGCCGTAATTATCGGTTCGTAACCCTCACGCATCGCTTTAGTAGAAAAGTTGGTGTGCGCACCGGCGCCGTTCCAGTCGCCACGAACTGGTTTGGCATCTACCGAAGCATCCACACCGAAATCTTCGGCAATGCGGTACAACAAGTAGCGAGCAACCCAAATTTCATCAGCGGCGCGAACCGTGTCGAGTGGACCAATTTGGAATTCCCATTGGCCCAACATGACCTCGGCGTTGGTGCCCGAAATGGTTAAACCAGCGTTCATGCAGGCCGTGGTGTGTGCTTCAACAATGTCGCGTCCAGCAATTTCAATAGAACCCACGCCACAGTAATAAGGACCCTGCGGTGCGGGGTAACCCTCAACAGGCCAACCCAAAGGGCGACCCTCTTGGAAAAAGGTGTACTCCTGTTCGATACCGAAAATCGGTTCTTGATCGCCGTACTTCTCGTAAGCAGCAACACAAGCAGCCCGCGTGTTGGTGGGGTGCGGCGTCATGTTGCCATCAGGCAAACACACATCGCAAAGCACCAAAACATCGTTACCGCCTCGAATGGGATCCGGACAAACAAACACCGGACGCAGCACGCAGTCCGAATTGTCGCCCGGCGCCTGATTGGTGCTGGAACCATCAAAGCCCCAAATAGAGAACTCAGTCGTGCCGTCGGGAACAATCTTTGTTTTCGATCGCACGTAAGGAAGCGGCTTAGTGCCGTCAATCCAAATATATTCAGCCCGCATTGCCATATAAATCATCTCTTCCATTTAGTGTTAATAGAAACTTACTCGTTCCCGCCAAAAGACGGGTGAATCACCCAACAGATTATGCCAAGCAGCCATCATCATGGCTTGTCGGAGTTTCCTTTTTGTTGCACAATTGTGAACAGAAGATGAACGATTTGAAATCAATTGGCGCGAACCGATATTTTTCCTCCATGCTGGAGGAGTGGAAACCGAAAAACCTTCTCGACGCAGCCAACAACAGGACTACGTATTACGCACCGTAGAAGAGCGCGGGGTACGTTTAATCCGACTTTGGTTTACCGATGTGCTGGGCCAACACAAGTCAGTGGCTATCTCCCCCGCCGAGTTAGAAGCCATATTCGACGAAGGCCTCCAATTTGACGGATCGGCCATTGACGGGTTTAGCCGCATACAAGAAAGCGACGTGCTCGCTCGCCCCGACGCCTCAACCTTTGAACTCTTGCCTTGGTCCAACGAAAACGAACCCTCCGGCACCGTTTTTTGCGACATCACTAACCTTGACGGCACCCCCTTTGCCGGCGACCCTCGACAGGTGCTACGCCGCAACGTAGAAAAAGCCCGAGCCGCTGGCTTCGAAATGTTTTGCGCCCCCGAAGTTGAGTTCTTTTACTTCGCCAACAACGACCCCTCCGCCCCGCCACAACCCCTCGACCAGGCTTCCTACTTTGACCTCACCACGGCCGACGTTTCTTCAGACCTCCGCAAACGCACCTTGCATATGCTCGAAGCGCTCTCCATCCCCGTGGAATATTCATTCCACGAAGACAGCCCCAGCCAACACGAAATAGACCTGCAATACACCGATGCCATGAACATGGCCGACTCCATCATGACCCTCCGGTTGGCCGTAAAAAAAATTGCTATGGAAAGCGGGGTCTATGCCACGTTCATGCCCAAGCCTCTCAATGGTGTTCAGGGCTCGGGCATGCATACTCATCTTTCGCTGTTCCGAAATGACGTAAACGCTTTTCACGATCCCGACGCCGCAGACGGGCTTTCACCCACCGCACATAGTTTCATCGCCGGCCTTTTACACCACGCCCGAGAAATATCGGCCGTAACCAACCAACTCATAAACTCATATAAACGCATTAACGAAGGCCACGAAGCCCCCCGCTACGTCTCATGGGCCCGCAACAACCGGTCGGCATTAATTCGTGTACCCATCACCAAACCAGGCAAACCCGATTCTGCCCGAGTGGAATACCGGGCCCTTGACCCGGCATGCAACCCCTACCTGGCTTTCTCAGTTCTCCTAGCCGCCGGCCTTCGAGGCATCGAACAAAACTTGTCCCTGCCCGAAGAAGCAACCGCCAACTTGTACAACCTGACCCGCAACGAACAACGAGACCTCGGGGTTAACCGGCTACCCGCCAGCCTGCATGAAGCCCTCGATGAAATGGAAGATTCTACTTTGATGCGTGAAGCTTTAGGGGACCACATTTTTGAATGGTTCCTGCGCAACAAACGCGCCGAATGGGACCACTACCAACAGCAAGTGACCCCCTTTGAATTGGAGCGGTACCTCCCGTCTTGGTAGCGGGCTGCTCTCATGGAACCACTCCTCGTTTTCGGCAACCCGCCGCCGCCTGAACTGACCCAAGCTCTCGACATGGGCTCGTGGGCTTGGAAGCCGGTGGCCAACTACGAACAGGCCTTAACCGCCGAACCCAACGAAGGCTGGGCCGGGGCAATAATTGCCGCCGACACCGACCTGTCGGCCGCCTTAAGTTTTTGCCGGAACCTACGCCAAGGCGACAACCCGCTAAAACCTGTGTTGTTCCTGGTTAAGGCAACCCAACTCGGCGACCTCGCTTGGCGCGACGAACTCTTTGACGATTTTGTTTTAACCCCGCTGCGACCCGAAGAACTCCAAGCCCGCCTACAACACCTTTTTTGGCGCACTGGCCGAGGCACCCGCCCCGAACTCATTGAGTACGGCCCCCTTACCCTCAACACCGAAACCTACCAAGCAGCCCTAGACGGACGGCCGCTTGACCTGACCTACATGGAATACGAACTCTTGAAGTTCTTAACCTCGCGCCCCGGCAAAGTCTTTACCCGCGAAACGCTACTCAGCGAAGTATGGGGCTACGACTACTTTGGTGGTGCCCGCACCGTCGACGTGCACGTACGTCGTCTGCGAGCGAAGCTCAGCGAAGAACACGCCAACTTGATTCAAACAGTGCGCAGCGTGGGTTACCGGTTTGGGCAATCCCGCTGGGGGCTTTAACTAACCCTCGGTCGGGCCCTGGTAAGGGTTGGCTTCACTAACCGCAAGTAGCTCTGACCCCTCGTGGTCGGCATCTACGGTATTTTTTAACTTACCGCCAATAACTGCCGCCCCTAAAACGCCACTCATCAATACCCCCACGGGGATAACCACCACTAACAACACGATCATAATTATTGCGCCAATCATGGTTGCAGTCTGCCACGAAAAAGACCATGAAGCGAACCTCGGGGCTAACCCAAGTAAGCCTGCGCTTCAATCTCTACTTGCGCACCCAACGGCAAGGCAGCAACCGCCACAGCAGAACGAGCCGGGCGATGGTCGCCAAAAGCCGCACAGTACAAATCGTTCATGACGGCGTAGTCGGCCATATCCACCAAAAATACGGTGGTTTTGACCACATCGGCCATGGTGGCTCCGGCCGTGGCCAGTACCTGTTCAAGGTTTTCTAAAGCCTGGTTTAGCTGAGCAGCCATGCCGCCTTCAACCAAAGCACCATCCGCAATACCTATTTGGCCGCTGGTGATCAATAAATCACCGGCACGCATAATCGGGGTATAAGGGCCAACAGGTTTCGACATAAATGCTCCTAGTTAGGTAATCCGGTAGGCCACCGAGAAGGGGTGCCCAAATGCAACCATACCGCCGCCGCTACCGCAGCGAACACTGCATCGGACCCATTTACTGGTGGACCAGTATCTGGTTCGATAGTTACCGAAACGTGAGGCATTTCAGTAGCCCGCACCACACCAAAAGACCGCACCGTGAGGTCATGTACTTGACCCTCGGCATCTACGCTTAACGATTCAGAAGTCACCCAACTCCACGCCATGTGGGCGGCCCCTATGCAATAGGAACGCAAAACAACCGCATCTAACGGGTCACCGCAGCGCACGGTTAACGAAATTTCTTCTGCGGAAACCGTGGCCGAAGCTACCGCACCGTTGGGGGCAACCACCGGAGACAACGACCCGGTTGCCGCAGCCAAAAGGGCTACCGCTTCGGCCCATCCAGCAGCGCGGAGATCCGCTGAGGTTGGTGGCCCTTTAAGGTCTACCTCTTCTACTTGCAGGCCGGGAGCAATCGCATTTATGGCCTCGGTGATGCCAGGAGTGCGAGCCACCCGCACTCTTCCTTGCCCATCGGCGTTGAGGCCAGCAGCCAACGGGGGGCGCTTGCTGCCCATGCGAACTGCGTCTTCTCGGCTGAGTTGCACCAACACCGGGCGGCCATGGAGGTCCGCTAATTGGCGAGCGGCTTGCCGTACGGGGGAATCCAACTTGGCCCCGAATGCGCCGCCATTAGTTACCGGCGACGACGGCTCACCACCTGGCGCACACCATGAAGCATCGGTTTCTAAATAGGCCGGGTCCACCCAAGAGGTCTGCAAGGTGGCCGCCCAGTCCCCCGGAGGAACCGCTAAAGGAGGTTGGGACTCCACGGTGGTGCGGCGCCCTTGTATCTGGCCTGCTTGACGTCGGGCTTCGGTTAACGACTCAGCCACCAGCCAGCCACCTTGGCCATCAGGGACCGCCACTAAACAATCATCGGGGGGCGTATCGGCAGAAAAACCGCCTTGACCAGCGGCCACCTCGGGCCCCACCGCTTGTGGCGTTCCGCCCTCTAGGGAAGCGCGTTGGGTGGCCAAGCCAGGGTCGCTCACCAGGTGGTCTTGACCAAAAGCCACCCAAGATTCAGTAATGGTCTGCCAACCCGTGCAACGACAAAGGTGGGCGTGAAGCGAACGCGCCACCCGGCCGGGGTCCGTTTCGTCACGGGACTGCAGGTCGGCAAAACGCATAATGATACCCGGGGTACAAAACCCGCACTGTGTGCCGCCGGTAGCGCACAGAGCCTCGGTCCAACCTTGACGAGTTTCTTCTGGCAGTCCCGTCAGGGTGGTGATCTCTCGGCCGACCACTCGCCGGGCCGGGGTTACGCAAGCCACCCGGGCTTGGCCATCAACGAGCACCGTACAGCACCCGCATTGGCCTTGAGGACTGCACCCATCTTTTACGGTGGTGTTTCCGCAGTGATCACGCAGCACCTCCAACAGGGTCAACCCAATGTCTGGCACCTCAACGCTTGAACCATCAATACGTAGCGAAAGTAAAGGGGGTGCATTCATAAACAAGAGTGTGCCGTTGTCAACGCAACAAATCCCCCCATTACACTCGCATCGTGTACCTTCGCTCTTCGCTTACCCGCCGTCGCATGCTCTTAGGGCTCGCCGGGGTCACCGGAACCGCCGTGCTGGCAAGTTGCGGAAGTACCTCAACGCTTCCCCTGGCCAGCACCACCACCTTGACAAAAGAGCCCACCGGTTACGGGTTAGGCGCTCGGTTCCCTGACGGATACAACTCATCAACAATAATGGCCATTGGGAGCCCTCAGCGCGCCCCTTACGTGTTGCTAGGAAGCGACGGATGGCCAATTACTGAAAACGTTCCTGACAGCATTGAGTTGATCATCGAACACGAGGGGGCAACATTGGGGCCCCTCACCATTAACCGGCACGGCGAACCAGGCTCCACCCCTTATTACCCTCTCATTTTTACTCCACCGACCGTCGGGATTTACACGGTCACTTTGAACGGATCAACAGCCACCCATCTCTTTAAAGTAAAAGAACCCGGAGACCTGCCAATGCTTCTTGTGGGGGAACAACTCCCACCCGTTGAGACACCCACCATGATCAACCCGCAAGGCATTGAACCCGTGTGTAGCCGTTTCGAAGAGCCCTGCCCTTTTCATCAACTCTCGGTCACCGAAGCCTTAAAGCAACCTCGGCCAATCGCAGTTTTAGTATCTACTCCCGGCTTTTGCCAAAGCGATGTTTGCGGCCCAGCAGTGGAAGTACTCATCGCCGCTATCGCTTTGCAAGAACACGACTGGTCGGTAATTCACGCCGAAGTTTATGTAGGGCCAAACAACAATGACTTTACTACCGCACCAGTAATCGATGCTTTAGGTTTGCCTTTTGAACCCAGCCTTTATGTGGCCAATGCGCAAGGCACCATCACCGAAGTTGTTCATTTAACTATGGACCAACGTGAGGTAACCGCCGCTTTGGCTACCGCTGTCTAACCTAGTTTTTTCCGCAACCGCAACTATGAGAAGCATCCGGGTTGTTGATAGAAAACCCTGATTGTTCAAGACCCTCTTGATAATCCAAAACCGCTCCTACCAAAAGTTCGGCGCTGGCTGGGTCAACGACTACTCGCACCGTCCCGTAGGCCTCTTCAAGGTCGTCGGTTGCTTGGTCGGTGTCGAAAAACATTTCGTAACTGGGTCCTGAACAACCGCCCGGTTTGGCAGCTACCCGCAGGGCCAAGCCTTCTTCGTCTTCGGTGGCCAACAACTCGCCCACTTTGGTTGTTGCACTTTCGGTCAAAGTAATCATCGGTCGGCCTCCTCAGGCGATCCCCTGGAGCCAAATTCTCCAGCAGCCAAAGTGTAGCCACTTAAAAGGATCTGTCCAGCACATCTTGTTCACGCTCGCTTTGCGTTCTAGGCTTCACCGGTGGCCACTCTTCCAACTCCTGAAGAAATCATGGGTTTGCTTCGTGGGGTAATCGACCCCGAGTTAGGGAGCGACATCGTTGACCTCGGCATGGCTCGCCAAGTCACCGTGTCGCCGCAAGGTGAAGTCAACATCACCATCGCCCTCACCACTTCTGGCTGCCCCTTGCGTGCCCAAATTCAGCGCGACGCTCGAGCCCGAGTGATTGACCTTCCGGGAGTAACCCGGGTGCGTTTTACTTGGGCCGAACTGAACGCCGAAGAAAAAGCTGCCGCCATGGCCAAAGCCCGCTGGAACGTCGCCCAAGATGCCCCAGACACCGAAATACCCATTACCTGCCGGGTCCTTATGGTGGCCTCCGGAAAAGGCGGGGTAGGAAAATCTTCGGTCACCGTCAACTTGGCTGCCTCGTTAGCCCACCGAGGCTTCACCGTGGGGGTTATGGACGCCGACATTTGGGGCTACTCGGTGCCCCGCATGCTGGGTGCCGAAGGCCGCCTCGAAGCCAACGCCGAAAAAGGCCAAATCACCCCGCAAGAACTGCCCTGTGGTGACGGACGCATAAAAATTGTTTCTATGGGGTTCTTAGTAGACAACGAAGAAACCGCTCTCATGTGGCGAGGCCTCATGTTGAATCGGGCCGTCCAACACTTTTGCCAAGACGTCACCTGGGGCGCACTTGACTACCTGCTTATTGACATGCCGCCCGGCACCGGAGACGTACAAATGGGTTTAGCTAAAATGCTGCCCCGAGCCGAAATGATCGTGGTGACCACCCCGGCCTTAGCGGCCCAAAAAGTAGCGGTACGGGTAGCCAACATGGGGCGAGCCAACTACCTGCGAGTGGTCGGAGTTATAGAAAACATGAGCGCTTACATAACCGACGATGGGCAACACCATGCACTGTTTGGCGTGGGCGGCGGCTCGGCGTTAGCAGAAGACATTGGGGCGCCACTTTTAGGCAGCATCCCCTTAGATGCCTCTGTGGCCTCCGGTGGCGACACCGGCCAACCGGTGGCCTTAGGTGCCGGACCGGCCGCTGAGGCCTACCAAGCCATCGTGGAACTTTTGGTTACTGAGGCAGCACCGCCGCTCGACATGGCAGGGTGTAGCGCCCGGCTGCTCGATGCCGCCAGCGCAGCGTTAGATGAAGCCGGGCTTTAACCTTCGGTTTCAGGGTTTTTGATTTCTCGCACTTCCAGCGGTTCATCATGGCGCTCGGAATACACCCACTGCACGCCTCCGGTTGTCTCACCCATAGACCCTCCTGCTCGACGCAGCAAACGCCGGCTCAAGATGGCCCGATAAAAAAACCGGGTGGGTGGAAACAACATGGTGAACCCCAAAGCATCGGTAAAAAACCCGGGGGTCAACATGAGCGCCCCACCGAACAACACCAAAAGGCCATCAACCAATTGGCGGCCCGGAAGGTTGCCTTCGGCTAATTCTTTTTGAGCCCGCCGCAGCACCCCGAGCCCTTCACGGCGCACCAACCATGCCCCCACGATGCTGACCAAAGCCAACAAGAAAATAGTGTTACCTAAACCCGCTGAATCAGCTACTTGTAGCAGCACCCAGAGCTCAACAAAGGGGATGGCCAAAAACAAAATAATGAGTAACGAAAACAACATGTAGCCATAGTAGAGCCCCCCGAAGGGCAGACCTTGTCGGTTTCGTCGTATCCTCAAGGTTTCATGACAGAAGAACACCCACCCTCTGTTGATCGGGTTGCCCGATCGTTGGCCGATACCGGCCTGCCGCACCCGTTGTTGGTGGAAGCCGCCCGAACAGCCATCGCAGAAACTACCCCCGCCCAAGTTGTCGAAAGAGCCCGTCAGTTGGCCGAAATAACGGCCCGAAGTTTGCTCACCGGGGTCATCAACGCCACCGGGGTGCTCTTGCACACCAACATGGGGCGCGCTCCCTGGGGCACCGCCACCGACCTCACCCGCTACACCAACCTTGAACTAAACCTCGAAGACGGCCAACGAGGTTCTCGCCAAGACCGAGCCCCCCGATTGCTGGCCCAATCTTGCGGAGCCGAAGCCGCCATGGTGGTCAACAACTGTGCCTCAGCCGTGTTGTTGGTCTTAGCCGCTTTGGCCGAAAACCAGCCGGTAGCGGTGTCACGCGGCGAGTTAGTAGAAATCGGTGGTGGCTTTCGCATTCCCGAAGTCATGGCCCAATCTGGGGCGCAACTCATAGAGGTCGGCACCACCAACCGCACCCGGCTCAGCGACTTTTCTCAAGCCGTCACGAAACAAAAAGCAGTGCTGGCGCTGAGCGTGCATCAATCCAACTATCGCATCGAAGGCTTCACCGAAGCAGTCAGCGTGGCCGAACTGGCCACCCTCGGGGTGCCGGTAATCGCCGACATAGGTTCCGGCCTTTTAGACGCCGCCTGCCCGTGGCTGGCCGATGGTCCACCTGCTTGGGTAGCCAACGAACCAGCGGCCCGCCAAACTCTGGCCGCCGGTGCCGATTTGGTGACCTTCTCGGGTGACAAACTTTTAGGCGGCCCCCAAGCAGGAGTGATTGCTGGCCGAGCCGACCTGGTAGCCGCTTGTGCCGCCCACCCGCTCGCTCGTGCCCTGCGACCCGGGAGTCTTATTTTGTCGGCTCTCGAAGACCTAGCCTTGGCTTACTTAGGACGAAACGGCGACGATATTCCTTTTTGGCGTATGGCCGCACTGTCAACGGAGTCGCTAATGGCCCGAGCCCAAGCCATAAACCCTGACTGGGCCACAAAAACCTCTGCCATGCCCGGGGGTGGCACCTTGCCCGGAGTGGAAATCCCCTCAGCTGGGTTGACGCTCCCCGGCGATTTAAGCACTGGGTTACGCCACAACCAGCCACCCATCATGAGTCGAGTGGTAGACCACACCACGGTGCTTGACTTGCGCACAGTGCACCCCGACGATGACCAGGTGCTGGCCACCGCCCTCACCAACCTGGTGGGCTAATGCACGTTGTCGCCACCGCCGGTCACGTAGACCACGGAAAATCAACGTTAGTTAAAGCCCTCACCGGCACCGACCCCGACCGTTTTGCCGAAGAAAAATCACGCGGCCTGACCATTGACTTAGGTTTCGCTTCTACCGCATTGCCTTCCGGGGCTACTTTGTCATTAGTTGATGTGCCCGGCCACGTGCGGTTTATAAAAAATATGTTGGCCGGCGTAGGGGCAGTAGAGGCTTGCTTGTTTGTGGTGGCCGCCACCGAAGGCTGGAAACCACAGTCCGAAGAGCATTTACGCATTCTCCAACTCTTAGGGCTCAACCATGGGGTGATCGCCCTTACTAAAGTTGGGCTCTGCGACCCTGATTTAGTGGAGCTGGCGCAACTCGAAATAGAAGACCAAGTAGTGGGCACTTTTTTAGAAGGCGCCCCGGTTATCGCCGTTGATGCGCTCACCGGGGTGGGGGTAGATGACCTTCGCCACGCATTAGACGCTCTGTTGCTGGCCACCCCAGCAGTGGTCGACCAAGACCGACCCCGCCTGTGGGTTGATCGAGCCTTTGCCGCCAAAGGCGCCGGCACCGTGGTAACCGGCACCTTGACCGGAGGCACCCTGCAAGCCGACGACCATCTTGTTTTGTTGCCCCAACAAGACGAAGTACGGGTTCGGTCGCTGCAAAGCCATCACGCAGAACACGCCTCCATTGGCCCAGGCAGTCGTTGTGCTGTCAACTTGGTGGGGGTCAGCCACGACCAAGTGGCCCGAGGTGACGTGTTGGTGCGTCAAGACCAATGGTGGACCACCACCGTATTTGACGCTTCGCTACAAGTACTCGACGCTTTAAGTCACCCCGTGTCTCGGCGCGGGGCTTTTGTGGCTTACCTCGGGGCCGGCGAGCACCCGGTGCGTATGCGCATTTTGGGCCCCGATGGGTTAGCCCCTGGCCAAACCGGTTCCGTCCGTATTTTTTTACCCGAAACTCTCCCTCTGCTGCCCGGTGACCGATTTATTCTGCGAGAAAGCGGCCGGTCTGAAACCATCGGAGGCGGTCAGGTGCTTGACGTTGACCCTCAAGAAAAAGCTTCTACCGCTCAACCCGACCAATCTGTTGACCGGGTGATCAAACAACGCCGTTGGGTGAGCGTAGAAGAGTTGGAAAAACTTACCGGTGTACGCCGACCGGCCGACGTTGACCACTGGGTTGTTGATCCGGTGGCCTTACACGAAACTCTGGAACGAGTACGGAGCGCTCTGGAACAAGCCGGGCCATTAGGACTAGAGCTCTCGTCGCTTAGTGAGTACGACCGGGCCGCGGCCGGGTTGTTAGACGAAGTAACCCAAGAAGCCGGCCGGTTGGTGCCCGCTGATGCTGTTGACCCGTTAGCCGATCACCCCTTTGTGGCCTTGCTGGCCGCGGCCCCTTTTGTCCCTCCAGCCCCTGACCAAATAGACCGAGGAGAGTTGCGAGAGTTAGTGCGTCGCGGCGATGTGGTGGAACAAGACGGCGTATTTTTTGCCGCCACAGCCATCGACCAAGCGGCACAACTGGCAGCCGCGTTGCTCCAACAACACCCAGAGGGTTTCACCGTGTCGGCTTTTCGTGAGGCAGCCGGAAACACTCGTAAACATGCTTTGCCGCTACTTGCTTGCCTGGACGGGACCGGAAAAACCCGGCGGCGAGGCGACGTTCGTATCGCCGGGCCTCGCTTACCAGAAGTTAAAACTAAGCGCTAAACCCCATCATTATTCGGCGTTCGGGGCCACTGGTGCCACCCCAAATACCGTGTACTTCACGAACGCTTAAGGCGTAATCTAAGCATTGGCCGAGCACCACACAGTGGGCACAAATATTTTTGGCCCTTACTTCACGGTCACGTTTCTCATGGCGTCGTTCCCCATTAATAGGCGGAAAAAACTGGTCAGATTTTGGCCCGCGGCAACCCGCATTGTCTTGCCAGCCACCAGACTCATAGTGCGTCACCATGGGAAGTTCCTTTCGCCAGAAAGAAAAAACTAGAGCACCCACCACCAATAATCAAGAAAAAATACAAGAAAGTCACTTTTTGCGATTACTGAGTATTTTTTGACCGCTCACGGTGATCTCGAGCACCGCCTTCTTCAGGCTCAACCTCTAACCAAAGCCCTTCGATGCCGACAACCCGAATAGGGGCACCCACCGGGATAGGGGTCGCTCGGTTGGTGCGCGCTCTCCACACTGCATCACGCACCGTCACCGTCCCGTTAGGGCCCAACGCCTCAACGGCTTCGCCCATTTCGCCAATCATCCACTCTCGACCAATGGTGGGCGTAGAAAAACGGGTGCGCACCATGGCCGGCATGCCCGCCGCCATACCGGTAGCCGCACCCACGATGCCAAACAGCAAGGTGATCCACGAAATCGGTGTGCCGTCAAAAAGAAACAACGAACCCAAAACTAAAGCAACCGTGCCAATGACCGTCCAGGCCCGCGGCACGCCGGTTTGAATATCAATGGCGTAACCCAAAAAGGCCACCGCCAAAAGCGCTACTCCCCACCAACGGGTAGGCAACACACCGAGGCCGTAGGTGCTTAAAAGAAAACAACTAGCCCCTAAAACGCCAGCCACCCCAACGCCGGCCGTGAACAACTCAAAAACCAGCAACCCCATACCGATGAGCAACAACAAGTAAGCCACAGCCGGGCTCGCCACCGTGTGGAAAAACTCACTCACCACATCAAGTTTATGAAAACGAGTGTGGGTCACTGGCTCCAAAGTAGGCGGGCTCACCGTCTCATCGGTAATCACCTCAAAACCATCTATGCCCACCAACTGGGCCAAAAGCACCGGCGACTGACGGGCAATACCCCGCTCGGCTGCTTCGTCGTAACCCACGGTGTCGGTAACCAAATCAGTATTGAGCGGTAAACCAAAAGGGGTAGTAAACCAATCGCTGGGGTAAATAGGGTCACCCATCGCCCCTAAATGAGCACCAGGGGCGATGCCCACATCGTGCGCAAAACCCGCCAATTGTGCCATCGCACCGGTGGCCTGGCTACCGGAAGGACCCACCCAAAAAGAAATCGGTACTTCCGATTCAAAAATACGGACCACCAACTCAAACAACTCATCATCACTAACTACTGAACCGGTGCTGTTGACTTGAAAAATAATGGCCAAAGTTTCTTCAGGGTTCACGTTGGCCAACGTGTCAGCCATCATGTTGACCATCACCGGGTCAATTAGCCCACTCAACTCAACGACGTCAACCACCATGGGTGTACGTTCCGTCGATAAATCGTTAAACGGCACTTGCTCCTCAGTGTGGTCATGGTCTTCGTGGGCAAAAGCTGGCCCCACAAAAGAAGCCGCGCCAACCAACGTCAGCAGAGCAATAACGACGAAACGAAAAGAGCGGGTCACAAAAACCTCAAGAACGTGCAGCGATTAGGACTTACTAGCGTACGGCGGTTGGTCAAGAGCCCGGCTTATTGGCCGGCAGAATCGGTGAGAGCAATCACCGCTTCTTCAACGGTTTCACACACCGGCACAATGCGGTCAAACCCCGTGGTGTGCAAAAGACGGGTTAAGGCCTCTCGGTTGCAAGCCACGGCCACATCACCGTCATTGTCGCGAGCTCGGCGAATGCCGCCGATGAGCGCTCCCAGACCGGCTGAATCCATAAACGGGACATCGGAGAGTTCAATCAAAATAAAGCGGTGCTCCGCTAACTCGGTGAGAGCCTCGCGGAATTGCGCCACGGTGTAAGCATCCAGTTCGCCTACTGGGCGACACGAAACGTAACCATCATGGTGTTCAACATTAATTTCAAGCACCGGGGTCTCCTACTCTTAGACGCTGTTGCTAAGAAGATCGTAGACCCTTAACGACCAATGCGCACCGCGCGAAGCAACTGCGCCCATTTTCGCCCGCTACCCTCTTTTTTATGGGCGCTCAATCTGTACTTTTATTGGCCACTGAAGCCGACCACATTCACCGCGAAGTTGACGCCGCCGTCGGAGGTACGTACCGAGTGTTGAGAGTACGAGCCGGAGCCGACGTGCGGGCGGCAGTCATTGAACACGACCCAGCCGTCGTCGTGCTGGACTTACAAATTGGCAACATGGGCGGCATGGCTACTTGTCTTGACCTTCGCTTAGAGGGCCGAGCGGGTCGTATCCCCACGCAACGAGTGGTGCTGCTACTCGACCGAGAGGCCGACGTGTTTTTAGCCAAACAAGCCGAAGCAGACCAATGGCAAATCAAACCCATTGACCCGCTGGCTTTACGCCGTTTACTGACCACCGAACCGGTCGCTTCGTAACTCAGCAACAGAGGTAGGGGCGCCGACTGGTAGTGCTCTCTGACCTCTATACAACACACCCTTCACGGCGGCCAGGTTGGGCTGTTGGGGCTTTTTGGTCAACCAGCCACCGTTTTGCCCTCGCCGACTACCAAGAGGTATTCGCCACATTGGAATCTGGGCAAGCCAGCAAAATACTTTTAAAGATCGGGTAAATCACCTTCAGGGCCCCGCAAGGTGATCATGCCGTGAGGAGTGGCCAACCGGTTTACCAACTCGCTTGGTACAAAGTCGGGGCGCCAAGCCGCCAACGAAGCCTCCGCCTGGCTTAAACCCGGATGCGCAAGCAAAGGATGCTGTTCGTCCGGGTCGGCCACGAGGTCAAAAAAGAGGCTGGGGTAACCGCCAAACGACACCACCTTTTGATTATGCGTGCGTTCCACCATGAGGTGACATTCCTCAAGCGGCAAACCAACCAGACGAGCAAACACTCGAAAATCAAACTCCCAATGCGTTGACGTACGCCAACCTTGTGCCGTGCCGTCTTCGAGAAACGGCCGCAACGAACGACCCTGACATTGATCAGGGACCGGCAACCCGGCCAAATCCAACAAAGTAGGCATGATGTCCACATTTTCAGTGAACTGATCAACCACCAACCCAGCCTGCGGATTCACCCCCGGGATACGCACCAAAAGCGGCACATGAAATGCTTGATCATGAAAACCCAACTTAGAAAACAACCCATGATCGCCCAAAAGTTCCCCGTGATCTGAAGTAACAGTCACCACAGTGTGGTCTTCCACCGGTTGCACCGCAGCAAAAAGCCGCCCCATTTGATGATCGACCTCAGCGATCATGGCGTAATACGTGGCCTGCACCTGCCGCCGATCAAGATCACCTTCGTCCCCGGCGCCAAATTTCCAATCCTGCAAGTCATCAAGAAAAGGATGGTTTAAGTCGCCCACCGGCAGCGCCTCAGGCACCTCAGCAGGGTCATGCCATTCGTTATAAGGCGCCGGCACCGTCCAAGGCGGGTGGGGCCGATAAATCGAGACATGTGCAAACCATGGCTCAGGTAATTCTTGTAGCGCCTCAATGAACTTGTCCACCACAAAAGCAGTTTCTGTTTCATCGGCACTAAACACCGTCGGTGGCCAACTAGAGCCACGACCCTCAGGTATTTCTTCACCCTCGCTGGGCCGCAAAAAACGTTCCCGATCAGAAATGTCATGGCCCCGTTCTTCAAGCCACCGATACCACGCCTCACGATCATCCCGAAGATCCAAAGCCACCGTAAACCCCGGCAACGGCCCCTCATAAGTCAACAAACTCGGGTCATCATCAGGCACAGTGCGGGGGTCCACCGTGATATCGGTGTAACCAAACAACTGCGGGTCATATCCGCCAGCCCGAGCCTCTAAAGCCACGTTGGTAAAATCGGCCGCCAAAGGGGTGCCGTTAAAAACCACCCGATTGGTGTGCTGATAGGTGCCGGTAAGCAACGAGGCCCGGCTGGGACCACACGGTGACGCTTGCACATAGTGGGCGTCAAAACGCACCCCTTGAGCGGCAAAAGCGTCCAGGTTGGGGGTACGCACCATAGGGTGGCCAGCCGTCGAAAGACAGTCCCCCCGCCACTGATCCAAGGTGACCAACAAAACGTTCGGGCGGTGCGTCATGCCGGGCAGTTTGACACAGGTGGGTTAACCGTGAACTGATGCGAAAATATGGTCAAAACGCGGGCGCAGAATCATGGTGTAGGTATCGGCAATAGCGGTTTCCCGGTGCTCTTTTTGAGCGGCCAACCTGTCGGGGTCAAACACCACTTCCATGAACGCTTTTTTGCTCGGAAAAGCATTAAAACGCGCTTGATGCCAAGGACGGCCGTCACCCACCACCGTGCCCTCCACCCCAAACCAACCAGAAATATGGATCCCTTGTTCCGTAGCCACCGGGGATGCTCCATTCTGATATTTGACCATCTCATCATCGGCTTGACCATCATGAAAACGAATCACATGCAACACCACTACCGAAGGGTCTTCTTCGGTCGGCGGGTTAGGTGCATCACTCCAGTTCGGGGCCACCATTGAACCTTGCCTCAGCGTGGGGTCATCAATGGGTTGAAGCCCCAAGACGATGGTTTTTTCCATACCGGCTTCTTTGTGCACATGCTTTTCTTTAAAATCTGGCCGGTACTGCATCTCAATAAAAGCCCGACGAGTGGGGTAACGAACAAGCGCTACCCGGTCCCATGTTGTTTCGTCACCCAAAAGTTGGGTCTCTACATCAGCAAAAAAGACCAGCTCGGCGCCCACCCCGGCCAACGCTTCAAAAGGAAAATAAAGATTGTCGGCTTTTTCTCCACTTATCTCTGTTTGGCGCCCATCGGCATATTCGGCCACCGGCCGATACTTCATCAAGTTGAGCATCCACACCGGGCCATCTTCTGGACTGGGCGTAGTAGCCAATCGACGGGTGTAGTTGCTGTCGACTTGTCCGTAACTTGGATTTTCTGCCATAGGCCAACCCTAGACAATCACTTCACGGCCACTAGAGTCCGGCCGATGAAACGCTTTTCTCTTCCTCGGTCGGGTCGCAACCTCGGATTATTAATGGCCGGAACCGGCATGTTTTTAGTTTCTACCGACTCACTGCTGGTACGGGTAGCGCAACCCTCAAGTGGTTGGACCATTTCATTCATGGTCGGCGTGTGGTCCACCCCGATTATCGCTTTCATTGCCCGAAAAAAATATGGCAATCAACTAGTAAACGAAATCCGCAAACACGGGCGTTTGCTCGTGGTTACTGGCCTCTTAAGCGCCCTAAGCACCACCGCTTTCATGATGGCCGTCACCCTGACCGCCGCAGCCAACGTGGTGGCTATCATCGCCGCCGCACCCATTTTGGCTGCCGTCATTGCCCGCCTCGCCATTAACGAACACGCCAGCGCTCGTACCTGGCGATCAATTGGCCTCACCACCGTGGGCATCGTGGTCATCGTCGGCGGAGCCATGGCTAAAGGAGGGGTCGGCGGGGATCTGCTGGCCCTGGTAGCTATTACCGGTTTCGCCGTGAACCTCACCATCTGGCGCCGCCACCCCAACCTCCCGCGTATTTTGGTAGTACTGGCAGCAGCAGTTTCTATCGCCCTCATCACGGCCATCCCCGCTCAGCCATTTTCCATGGACGTTGAGGCGCTATGGGCCACCTTAATCATGGGTGCCTTTTTTGGTCCGCTGGCCCGGTTTTTGTTGGCCAGCGCCACCCAACATGCACCGGCCGCGGAAGTCAGCCTCTTTACCCCAGTCGAAACCGTCTGCGCTACCGCATGGGTATGGATTTTCTTCGATGAACCGCCAACCACCACCACGGTGCTCGGTGCATTGGTTGTTATCGCGGCCGTCACCTACGGCATCACCGGCCCCGCCGCCGAAATGGCGCCCGAACCAAACCCCCACCCCTAAACCCAACTTCAGAAACCAAGACACGTGGGGTCAGACCCCACGTGTCTTGGTTTCGTTAGGGCTTTGATCAAATACGGGGAGGGTTAAACAGTGCCGCGAGACAAATGGCGGGTGAGAGCGTCTCGAGCAGACGACCCTGGAGCCTGTTCCAAAAGACGAGCCACCGTTTCGCGGCGACCCATAACCGACAACAAGTCGGTAGCTAAAGTGTCGGCCAAACAAAGCAAGTCAAGGCGTGACCCCTCGGTAAGCGGATCAGCGATCAAACCATCAACCACCGGGCCGCAAGCCAACTCGGCTCGCACCAACTTCAATGCAGCAGCTTCAAGTTCATCTAAAGCATCTAAAGCCCGCAACACATTGGTGGCCTGATCGTCGCTTAACACCTCCAAAGTTTGGATCATCAGCGCCCTTTAAACAGGGATACTTGCCAAATTATGCGCTACGGTCGCTTCTTGTGGAACTCCAACAACTCCAAGACCTCATGGAAACCCTCTACGGCGAAGCCGACCGAGACCGCGGCCTCGCCCCCACCGTGGCCTGGCTATGTGAAGAGGTAGGAGAACTCGCCCAAGCGGTACGCAAAGGAACCCCCGAACAGCAACTCCACGAACTGGGCGACGTGTTGGCCTGGGTCGCCAGTTTGGCCAACCAACTTGACCTCTCGCTCGAAGAGGCCCTCCAACGTTACGTCACTGACCCTCCCTAACTCTCCAAAGTTAGGAGCAACGAGCTACGAGCTCTTCGGCGATTTGGATGGTGTTTAAGGCCGCACCTTTACGAAGGTTGTCTCCGGAGAGAAACAATGCCAACCCGTTTTCTGTCGTCTCGTCGCTACGAATACGCCCCACAAGGGTGGGGTCAATGCCGGCCGCATCTAAAGGAGTAGGCACGTCGGCCAGAGTCACTCCCGGGGCCGCTGCTAACAGCTCGGTTGCCCGCTCAGGGCTCAAAGGCCGGGCGAATCGGGCATGGATAGACAACGAATGTCCGGTGACCACCGGTACCCGCACACAAGTACCAGACACCAAAAGGTCATCAATGCCCAAAATGCGGCGACTCTCGTTACGGAGTTTTTGCTCTTCATCTGTTTCGTAGCGGCCATCATCTACCAGCGACCCAGCTAACGGAACCACGTTAAAAGCAATAGTCCGCGGGAACGACGACGGTGCAGGAAACTCCACCGCTCGCCCATCATGGGTAAGCGCCGAGGCATTGGACAACCCAGCCTCCAACTGACCAACTAACTCATCGACCCCGGCCAAACCCGCTCCAGAAACAGCTTGATAGGTCGCTACCACCAGCGACACTAACCCAGCCTCCGCGTGCAATGGTGCCAACACCGGCATGGCCGCCATGGTGGTGCAATTAGGGTTCGCCACGATGCCCTTGGGAATATTGTCAAGGGCTTGCGGGTTCACCTCGGGCACCACCAGTGGCACCTCTGGGTCGTTACGCCACCCCGAGGAATTGTCAATAACCGTGATCCCGGCCGCCGCCATGATGGGCGAATATTCCAACGAAGCAGTTTTGCCTGCACTAGCCAAAGCAATATCAATACCCGACCAATCCGCAGTTGCTACGTCTTCGACCACAATCTGGCGGTCGCGCCAAGGCAACACCGTGCCCGCCGACCGGGACGAAGCAAAAAACCTCAAATCCCCTACCGGAAAATCACGAGCCTCCAAAAGGTCGCGGATAACCGAACCGACCTGACCGGTGGCCCCCACAACTGCGACATTTACTGAAAAAGAATCCATGCCACAGCCTACTAACCTTCCTAGGGTTCACCGAAAACATTATTTCGTTACTACTCAATAACCAGCCCAGCAACCGCCGCCAACAAAGGCTGCGCTCCACAACTCTCCTCGGTCCACTCAACCAAAGTGGCTGCCGACGCCGACAAAGTAACGAGATCCGTTTCCGCAAAATCAAAAAGAGCAGCCGCGAGCCAACCCTCCACTTCCACCAAATCGGCTTCCTGGGCTTGGCCGCTGTTTACCGTTTGCACAAGATGCGTATAAAGAGCCGCCACCTGTTGAGCGGCCACCTCAAGTTCTTCAGGCACCTCAGCCGCTACCCACTGCAACAATTTTTCCGTAGCCACCACCGACGCTGCCAACAACGCACCGCTAACTTCCTCATTTTCTAAACCAACCGCGTTAATCGCCGAAGACGCAGTTAGCGACTCTTGGCGTAGACCCGTACAAAACCATAAAGGAACGTCAGGCAGTGGGGCTTGAGAGGCCTCCACCAGCGGGGCAGATTCAAGTAACTCGTCAAAAACAGAAAACACCGCCTTGACCGTTTTGCCACAATCAGCCAACAAATACTCCTGCAACTCCGTACTCGACTGTTGTAAAGATTCACGCTGCGCAGAGACGCTTAAACCAAAATCGCTTAGCCCCGTTAAAACAGCCAAATCAGCAGCATTGTTTTGGGCCGCCTGAGCAAAAAGAACCGCCCCTCTTTGGCTGCTTTCTGCCAGAACCTGTGCACCCCCCGACCAAGGGTCATCCAAAGCCGGAGCCAAAAGTAAAAACCCGCGAGCCGCGGCAAAGAGTTGCCCCGACAACAAAAGTGCCCCTTCGTTTTCTGCACCCTGCAACGTTTCTAACGTCACCTCAGTAGCCGCCTGGGTCACCGCTTGGCACACCGAAGAAAGCTCCCCACCTATCTCAGCCAACAAGTCCTCTACCAGAGTGCAGCGCACCAAATTAGTGAGCAAAGAATCATCCAACTGCCCCACCGAGACCTCTCCGTCGCCCGAAGAAACCAAACCCGCTACCAACAACGTTTCTAACGAAGCAGGCTCGATTCCTTCTAAGAAACACTGCGGCTCGACCTCAAGATCTGCAGCCCCGGCCAGAAAAACCGTAGGCACCAAAGCACAGGTACTTAATGCATCCACCACCAGCGAAGCCTGCGCCGGAGTCGGCCCATCTTGGCCTAAACGAATAACTGTTTCTGGTGTTTCTGAAACCAACAAAGCATCCGCCAAACACCCCAACTCGTCGAACGAGAGGCTGCCCACTATTGGAGTACTGTCCGAAAGATCGCCAGCAAACTGATCACGTAACGCCTCAGGGCTTAGCTCCGGGTCGGAACTTCCACAAGCGCCCGCCACCAAGGCCAACGAAACAACAACAGTAAAAAAGCGGCGCATAAGAGAAGCGTAGAGCCCAAACGGTCTTCCGTCCGGGCAGGGAACTAAACGACTGACAAGCCGAACGCTTCATGGAGAGCACGAACCGCATCCTCAACCCGCGCTTGTTCAACCACGCAACTCACCCGAATAGCCGAAGTGGAGATCATGACAATATTGATTTCCTCCGCCGCCAGAACCTCAAACATAGTGGCCGCCACCCCAGGGTTAGACCGCATACCGGCACCCACCACGCTGACCCGAGCAATGGCGGAATCTACCAAAACCTCCGAAGCGCCTAACTCGGTAACCAACGCCGCAGCGATTTCTTGAGTCTTTGCTAAATCTTCATGAGGGACAGTAAAGGAAATATCGGTTACCCCCTGGGCCGACACGTTTTGCACGATCATGTCCACATTTACCCCAAGGTCGGACAAAGACCGAAACACCCGGGCCGCTACCCCAGGGTGGTCGGGCAAACCGGCCAAAGTCATTTTTGCTTCCGACATGTCGTGAGTGACTGCCGAAACGATTGCTTGTTCCATTTCTGGTTCCTCCTCAGTTACCCACGTTCCCTCTTGCCAAGTGAACGCAGATCGTACGTGTAATCGCACCCCGTGGGTACGAGCATATTCAACCGACCGCATCGCAGGTTTTGGACAACCCGTTGCCGTCATTTCTAACAATTCATCGAACGAGATCGCCGGCATCTTGCGTGCCGTAGAAACCACCCGGGGATCGGTGGTAAACACCCCGGTGACATCGGTATAAAGTTCGCAAGCGTCGGCCTCTAAAGCGTGGGCCAAAGCCACTGCAGTAGTATCTGACCCACCCCGTCCTAAAAACGTTACGTCGTTGTCGGTGGAGACTCCTTGAGAACCGCCCACCACCGCTACTCGTCCGTCGTCTACCGCTTCTTGAATGCGATCAGGGCGGACCGCTAAAATTTTGGCATTGGTGTGGGTGGTGTCGGTTAAAAACCCGGCTTGGCTCCCAGTAAACGAATCAGCCGGAATACCCAGATCGTGCAAAGCCATGCACATCAAGGCGGTAGCTTTGCGCTCACCAGCAGTAATCAGCATGTCCATTTCTCGGCCCGGGTGAGTAGAAGACACATCTTTAGCGAGCCGCAACAAATCGTCGGTTTCTTTTCCCATGGCCGAAACCACCATGACCACTTGGTTTCCTCGCCGTACCGTGCGCGCCACATGGTCGGCTACCGCTCGAATACGGTCGGCGTCGCCAACGGAAGTACCGCCAAATTTTTGGACCAAAAGAGCCATTCCCCCACGTTACCGTTTCGCAGCAAGGAGACCGGCACGAATTTTGATGCCGGACCTTCCTTAGAGGTTGTTAAGGTGCCAACTCATGGCCAAAAAGAAACACGTTCCTTCAATCTCTCCTCCACCGAATCGGCACTCTTCAACCATTCGCATCACCGGTGCTTTGCTTGCTGCCATCATGATCGGCGGGCTTATTGCCGCCATTGTGGCCAACAGTGGCGGAAGTACTAGCAGCCTTATTCCACAAACCACACTGGCCGCCAGCAGTTGCCCCGCCGAAGACGGCAGCGACGCTCCCCTCATGAGTTTTAGTGCACGCCCCACCTGGTGTTTAGCCAGCGGGTTTGCGTACACCGCAGTATTCGACACCACCGAAGGAGAAATCCGGGTGGCCTTAGATGTCGAACGCACCCCAGAAACGGTAAACAACTTCGCCGTGCTCACCCGCTACGGCTACTACGACAACACCTCGTTGTTTCGCTTCGACCCTTCCATCGCCATCATCCAAGGCGGGTCACCTCATACCAACGATTGGACCGACCCCGGCCCCGGTTACACCATCCCCGACGAAGGCGGCATGTTTACCTCTATGAGCGACGGTTCTTTACTCGGACCCTTCACCTACCAGTCCGGGCAATTAGTAATGGCACGCTCCGGAGGCCCCAACGCTTCAAGCGCCCAATTCTTTTTTACCACCGGCCCAGAGGTTTCTCTTTTAGACAACCCAGGGACCTACCTTGTTTTCGGCCAAGCCGACGAAGCAGGCTTAGCGGTACTCCAAGCCATGATGGACCTTTACGTGGTTGACGAAACCTCACCCTATGGTGGTGGGCCAAGCCGGTCGGTAGACATCAACTCGGTAACTATTGTTGCCACCCCCGGTGACTGACCAAGGTTCAAGGCCTACCGAACCGGAGCCCAACACCTGGTTGTTTCCTCCGGCCAACACTGCTGACCAACACGGGATGGTGGCCATAGGGGCCGACGTCACCCCCGGTACTTTGCTGGCCGCTTACCGCAGTGGGTTGTTCCCTATGCCCATTGAGCCCGGTGGTTTAATGGGTTGGTGGTCGCCCAACCCGCGAGGTGTTTTGCACCCCAGACAATTAAAAGTTAGTCGCTCGCTCCGGCGCTCTCGTCAACACTTTGAAATCCGAGTAAACACCGCTTTTGCCGAGGTCATGGACGCTTGTGCCGATCCGTCTCGACCTCAAGGGTGGATTGATGAACAAATCATGACCGCTTACCTTGCCTTGCATCGGTTGGGGTGGGCTCACAGCATTGAGGCTTGGGATGAACAGGGCTTAGCGGGCGGTCTTTATGGCATCACCGTTGGCGGCTTGTTTGCCGGCGAATCAATGTTCCATCGGCGGCCCGATGCTTCCAAAGTGGCGCTTATGGGTTTAGTTGAACTCATGTCCCCTCAACCAGAGTGGTTGATTGATGTGCAATGGCTCACTGACCATTTAGCTACTTTGGGTTGCACCGAAATGGCTCGTGACGACTATTTAGCTGTCTTGCCCATGCTGGTTTCTGGCCCTGGGCTTCTTTGGCCAGAAGGGGTTTAAATCTGGTTGGGGGTCTTTGTTTCTACCCACCAACGACCAGAAAAACGCCACGGAGAAGCGGCTTCGGGCATGGTCGGTGGTTTTTCTTCAGGCCAGAGTTCTTGGTAAGCCATAACAATGGCCGTGAGTTCCTCGGGTTCTGCGCCAGGAACTGAAACATGCAGTGGAGGATCAACGGCCATGGTTTAAAGCGGCACGTTGCCGTGTTTACGTTGAGGGGTTTCTACCCGCTTATTGGCCAAAATTTCTAGGCCAGCGATAAGCCGAAGGCGTGTGTCGGCCGGGTCAATAACTTCGTCAATAAAACCATGTTCGGCAGCCACATAGGGGCTGGCGAATTTTTCGGTGTACTCGTCAACCAACTCGACTCGTCGTGCTTGTGGGTCTTCGGCCGCTTCTATCTCACGGCGGTGAATAATTTCTACCGCCCCTTGAGGCCCCATTACGGCCAGTTCAGCCGTTGGCCAAGCCAGCGAAAGGTCGCAGCCCACCGATTTTGAATCCATCACTACGTAAGCCCCACCGTACGCTTTACGGGTGATGACCTGAATGCGGGGCACGGTAGCTTCGCAATAGGCGTAAAGAAGTTTGGCTCCGTGGCGAATAATGCCGCCGTATTCTTGATCCACCCCGGGCAAAAAGCCGGGCACGTCTACAAAAGTAACCAACGGCAAGTTGAAGGCATCGCAAGTACGCACAAAGCGTGCTGCTTTTTCGGCGGCTTGGATGTCGAGCACCCCAGCCAACACCATGGGTTGGTTGCCGACAATACCCACGCTGCGGCCATCCAGACGGGCAAAACCGCACACAATATTGCCGCCCCATGCGGCGTGATATTCCATAAAGTCGCCGTCGTCTATCACCGCAGCGATGACCGCTTTCATGTCGTAGGGCTGGTTTGGGGTGTCGGGCATGATGTCTGACAGTTCAGGGCATAACCGTTCAGGGTCATCTTTGGAGGTCTGTAGGGGGGTGAGTTCGAGGTTGTTAGCGGGCAGGTAAGCCAACAAAGTTTTCACTTCATCGAGTACTTCTTCTTCGCTTTCGGCCACAAAGGTTGCTACCCCAGATTTGGTGGAGTGGCTTTGCGCTCCGCCGAGTTCTTCTAAGGTGATTTCTTCGCCGGTTACTGTTTTTACGACATCAGGGCCGGTAATGAACATGTGTGATTTTTCACGAACCATGAAGATGAAGTCGGTCATGGCGGGGCTGTAGACGGCTCCGCCAGCGCATGGGCCAAGCACCACGCTGATTTGAGGAATAACCCCCGAAGATTGGACGTTGCGCCAAAAAATGCCGCCATACCCGTCGAGGCTGACCACACCTTCTTGGATGCGTGCCCCGGCGCCATCGTTGAGCCCGATCATGGGGGCGCCTACTGATTGGGCGAGGTCCATTACTTTGTGAAGTTTTTGCGCAAAGACTTCGCCCAATGCTCCACCAAATACTGTGAAATCTTGAGAGAAAAGAAAAACTTTGCGTCCGTCTATGGTGCCCCAACCGGTGACCACCCCATCGGTGTAGGGGCGTTCTTCGAGGCCGCTATCTAAAGCCCGGTGGCGTACCAGCATGTCGAGTTCGTTAAACGACCCAGGATCAAGCAGGTAGTCAATACGTTCACGGGCCAGCATTTTGCCTTTGTCGTGTTGACGCTGGACCGCTCGTTCTGACCCGGCGTGCAAAGCTTCATCTTTGCGTCGCTCGAGGTCTTCGAGGCGTTCGTTCATGGTGTGTTCAGTCATTGGAACCACAGGTTAGCGAAACCACGGGCTAACCCCGGCGCTTAGCCAAAGCAAACGCTCGTTGAGCGATGCGGGGGGCATCAAGATGAGCACAAATTTGTTCAAAATGTTTTTGTGGACCAACCCAGCAAAGTTGATCCACGTTGTCCATTACCGGGGCGCTGAGGTCGAGGGTGGCCAGGTGGCGGTAAAGAAATACTTCTTCTTGTTGGTCGGCCAAAGTGGCGGCCAGTTTGGCGGCGCTGCGCACGGCGACTGCCCAATTTTCATGATGAGCAGGAATGTTTTCGAGGTGCCGGTAGTGGGCCAACAGGGTTGACGAAGATTTTGCTCCCCACCCAGCCAGCCCAGGAATACCATCGGCGGTGTCGCCTACTAAAGCAAGGTAGTCGGGGATGGATTCTGGGCTGATCCCAAATTTTTCTTGCACCCCTGCTTGGTCGTAAATAATTTCTCGTCGGCGATCAAACTGCACAATATTCTTTTCGTCGTTTACTACCTGGGCCAGGTCTTTGTCGGGGGTGCAAATCAATACCTGGTTTACCCGAGGGTCGGTGGCTGCTTTAACTGCGGCGGCCCCCATGGCGTCGTCCGCTTCGTGGTTGACCATAGAAAACACGGTGAACCCCGCTGCTTCTAACGCCGCATCAAGCAAAGGAAACTGCGAAAAAAGTTCCGGCGGAGTCCCTTCACCTGTTTTATACCCCTCAAAAAGCTGATTCCGGAAAGATTCCACTACCTGGTCGGTTGCTACCCCCACGTGGGTAGCGCCTTGGTCTAAAAGGTTCATCATGGAGCCCAACACCCCTCTTGCTGCAGCCACTTCGACCCCTTCACCGGTCACGTGAGAGGGCAAAGCAAAGTGGTGGCGAAAAAGCTCGTACGTTCCGTCAACGAGGTGAACGTCCATCAGTCTTGCGCTTTTTCTTGCACCAGTTCGATGAGGGTGCCAAAAGAACCTTTGGGATGCACAAAGGCCACGGTGGTGCCACGAGAACCAGGGCGAGGGATCTGGTCAATGGCTCGGCCGCCGGCCGCTACCACCGCCTCAAGAGCAGCGGCACAATCATCAACGCGGTAACCGATGTGGTGCATACCTTCGCCGTGGCGTTCCAAAAAGGTTGAAATCGGTGAATCGGGGCGGGTGCCGGTGGTCAGTTGAAGATACGACTCACCGACCTGGAGCAGGGCTTCTTCTACGCCGTCTCGCTCTACGGTTTCTCGATGGGCTACTTCTGCCCCAAAAGCGGTGCGGTAATAGTCAATAGCTTTTTCAAGGTCGTGAACAGCGATGGCCACATGATCAATTTGGGTTAACAGCATCGAATTATTTCTCCAATCTGAGGCTTTTGTTACGAAAGTTTAATTCTGGCTATTTTGGCATGATTTTGCAAAGAGCTCAAAACGATGCCCCCTACCTGCAGTTTTATCATTTTAAGCCTTGAAAATAAAGGGTAAAAAAATAATTTGGCCCCTGACTTGTCATGAAGCTGTCAAAGTTGTAATGTAATTGCAACATGTTGGGTCCCCCTCCTCCCAACTCAGAGAGCGCCTTCGACACCGACCCAGCAGCGGTTCTCGAAGGCGCTTTCTCTCGTCTTGACATGGGTCAAGCCCCGCCGAGGCGTTGGCGGCCCTCTAAGGCCCGTCCCAAAGTAAGTTCGTCGGCGTATTCCAAGTCGCCGCCCACCGGCAACCCGCTGGCCACTTTGGTAACCAGCACCCCAAGGGGTTCAAGCAATCGGGCCAAATACATCGCGGTGGCTTCGCCTTCGATATTGGGGTTGGTAGCCAAAATCACTTCGGTGACTTCTTCAGGGTCTAAGCGAGCCAAAAGTTCTGAAATGTGCAACTGATCGGGGCCCACCCCTTCAATGGGGCTAATGGCTCCCCCCAGTACGTGATACCGACCCCGAAACTCACCGGTTCGTTCTACAGCCACAATGTCGCGTGCGTCTTCGACCACGCAAATTATTCCGGCCTCTCGGCGACTATCGGCGCATACTGTGCACAGTTCATTTTCAGAAATGTTAAAACAGCGAAGGCAAAAACGAACTTTTCTTTTCATTTCGGTAAGGGCAGTGGTTAAACGCTCAACGTCTTCGACGGGTAACTTCATGAGATGAAAGGCCAAGCGTTGCGCCGATTTTGGGCCAACGCCCGGTAAACGCCCGAGTTCGTCAATTGCGTCTTGAACTGCGTCGGCGTACATCGGTCAATTACTCGCCGTCAACGACTTCAGCACCAGGAAAAGCCTGGGTGACTCGGTCTACCGCAGAGCCTTCATCGGGAGAAGCATCGGTTAACTCCGTGAGGTCGGTGGCAGCATCTTCGTCATCTTTTACTTTTTGCGTTTGTACTTCTTTTTCTGGCGACGGAGGGGGCGGTGACGCTGCCGCTTTTACTACCAAACGAACTTTAATTTCCATAGAAAAATGGTGAGATAATGCGGCTTCTGCTTCGGGGATCAACTCTTCGCAGCGCGCTCGGTGCGGTTCGTTTGGTAACCCCATGACCACGGTGTTTCCCTCGCACTCCACAAGCTGCACCGCCGACAAGCGCGCCCGTGCTCTTTTAGATAACCCACTCAAAAGGGTGGTTTGCCAGACTTCAACCAGCGAGGAGAGGTCAGGCATTTCTCCTCCGGTAGGAGCGCTCGGCGCAGACACCTCTGCAGGTTTTTCTGGTTCCGCAGCGGCAACTTTTTTAGGTTCAGGAGTCGACTCTGGTGTTTTTTGTGGCTTTGCTGCGCCACCCGCTCGTTGGGCCAATATTTCTCGAGCACGTGCTCCGGGGCCTTTTGGTGATGGGGCAGGGGCGGCCGTTGTGGCGGCCGCTCCCCCAGCCGCTAACGCCGCTTCAAGTTGCGCCACCCGCTTGGTAAGCGCATCAACCGCTCCTTTGTCGGTAGCGGTGATTTCTGCGCTGCGGGTCAAACGCACCAAAGCTACTTCTAAATCGACTCGAGGGTCAGGGGCTCGCCGCATGTCTATAAGGGCCACACCGATGGTTTCTAAAGCTCGGGTAATGCTGGCTGGGGTTACCTGGTTTACAAAGGTTTCCGCCCGGACACGATCTGCATCGGCGAGTTGTTCGCTGGGCACCCCCATAGCCACCAAAAAGGCGTCACGTAAAGCAGCCAAAAGTGACTCACCCAAAACCCGAGGTTCACGGCCCTGAGAAATACCGGACCCCAAAGCACCGAGGGCTTTCGCCGTGTCGTTTTGAGCCAAGGCGGCTAAGAGTTCTTCTACCGTGGTGTCATCGCTGGCCATGCCGCCCGCCACCACACGGTCGAGGGCCGACAACGTATCGCGGGCCGACCCACGCCCCGACCGCACCGCATGGGCCATGCCTTCAGCGGTTACGTCAAGGCCAGCATCGGCCGCTACATCAGCGACCAACGATTCAAGATCTTCTACCGGCAACAACTTGAGTTCAAGGTGCTGCGATCGGCTACGAATGGTTTCGACCACTTTGTGCGGTTCGGTGGTGGCCAACACGAAGACCACATGCTCGGGGGGCTCCTCGAGGGTTTTTAGCAAAGCATTCTCGGCTCCCGAAGTGAGCATGTGTACCTCGTCAAGCAAATACACCTTGGTGCGTCCCGGCGTACCTAAAGCAACTTTGGATAACAAGTCACGCATATCGTCGACCTTGTTGTTGGAGGCCGCATCAAGCTCGTGTAAGTCAAACGAGGTGCCGGCTTCCATGGCCACACAGGAGTCGCAGGCACAGCATGGTTCCCCTTCTTGAGGGTCGGTGCAGTTCAACACTTTGGCCAAAATGCGTGCCGCCGTGGTTTTACCGGTGCCACGGGGCCCGCTGAGCAAGTAGGCGTGCTGCACCCGGTTGTTCTCTACCGCATTGCGTAAAGCCGCCACCACGTGTTCTTGACCGCGTATTTCAGAAAAACGACGAGGCCGGTAACGGCGATAAAGGGAGGCGTACTGCATACCTGATCACCCTACCCTTTTGGGGTGACCGGCATTGGCTTCACAACCGGAACCCCAAAGGGTTTTGGCGGATGGGGTGGGATTCGAACCCACGGTGACCGCAAGGCCACACACGCTTTCCAAGCGTGCCGATTCGGCCGCTCTCGCACCCATCCAAGTTTCACCCGTAGGCGAGACCGAACGCTAAGGGTATCGTTACCGGACACCCGTTTTGTGGTGTGGCGGTCGGGTCCTGTGCGACCAGAGCCCGTGAATCGAGTCAGGGCCGGAAGGCAGCAGCTCTCAGCGGAACCTCTGGGGTGCCGCAGATCACCTGGCCGCCACTCCCCAGAACGGGTGTCGTTCTTTTTGGGCCTAACCTGCGCAAGGTGAACGACCATCAGTTAATGACCGCCGCCCTTGAACAAGCCCAAAAAGCTTTGGCGGCCGGCGAGGTTCCTATTGGCGCGGTGGTGGCCATTGACGGTGAAATTATTGGTACCGGCCATAACGAACGGCAAGCCAGCAACGACCCCACTGCTCACGCCGAGGTGCTGGCTCTTCGTCAAGCCGCCCAACATCAAGGGGATTGGCGTTTAGCGGACGCCATCTTGGTGGTTACTTTGGAGCCCTGCCCTATGTGTGCCGGGGCGGCCTGGGCATCACGCATAGGTCGAGTGGTCTTTGGGGCCGCCAACATGGAGGCCGGATCTTTAGGTTCGCTGCTTCATGTGGGGGCCGACCCGCGGCTAAATCACGAATTTCCGGTAACCGGCGGGGTGCAAGCCGAAGCCTGTACTGCGCTGCTGGATACTTTCTTTAATCAACTACGCCAGCCTTAACCGTTGGGCACTGCGCCCAACGTGGCTAGCCTCGCTGGTGGAAGGTTGCCAGAGCGGACGAATGGGGCAGTCTCGAAAACTGTTGTGGCCTTAGGGTCACCATGGGTTCAAATCCCATACCTTCCGCCAGGGTTATCGAACGGTCTCGGCGTAAAAGCCGGGACCGTTTGGCGTTAGCCCTCCGAGCGGTAAGCGGTGGCTTGTGGCTTGACCGGGCGGGCAAACCAAAGGGGTCGCCTCAACCCATCAGGGCCGGGGCCGGGACGAGTTTTGGCCATCCATTCTTCGTAGATGGCGTGTGATGCGTCGGTGTCTACTACCACGTCGCCGTACTCATCACCCGGCTGAGCTGGGCCGACGGTGACTCGTTGCAGCCAGCAATGCATGCCACTTATTGGGTCGGGCTGTACGGGGAAGGTTAGGTTTTGATGCACCCCGGTGTCCGACCACCAAATGCGCCCGGTATCCGGTTCGTCGCTGTCATAAGGTTGGTTGCCGTGCTCTCGACGCAACCGCCAACGGCCGTCCTCATCTTGGCTTATGTTGGCTTTACCGGCCCCCCAAGAGCGGGCTTTATCTTCGTCGAGGCGCCAGCGACCTATATGGTGACTCGCCGCCACTACACCAGGGCGGATCCCTTCGGTGCGCCATGCGCTAATAACAAAGTGGCCTATACGGGTGGTGATACGCACCAAGCCGTTTTCTTCAATGTCAAGCTTTTCGGCGTCGCTCGGGTGCAGCCACAACGGATGACGGTGGCTAATTTCATTGAGCCACTGCGAGTTGCCGCTCCGGGTATGGATAAGCGTGGGGATGCGAAAGGTGGGGACCAAAATACGTTCCCCAGCGGTGAAGTCAAGGTCTTGCCAATGCACCTGGCTTTTAATAAAGGTTGGGGTGGTGTATTCAGGCCAACCCCAGTCCCGCATAGTTTCTGAAAAGAACTCTAATTTTTTTGATGGAGTGGGAAAACCAAATTTGGCTTCTCCCTCAATTTCTATGGCCGGTGAACCATCACCGATAAAGGGCATGTGGCCTTTAATATCTTCGAGGTTTTCGTACGACCCAGCGGTGCCTGGTTTGCGCCACACTCCGGCCGTGTCTTTTTGGGAACCGACTAAATCAGCGTCAGCAACCGCTCGCTCGTACACCTTGTATTGGTCTCCGTCGAGGGCGAAAGCCCCTTTGGTGCGCATGTACTCCAAAGCGGTCATGCCTTCGGCTTCGGCTGCTTCGGGTAAACCCGGCACCG
>Ga0206681_10000064_pt1 | contig 69745 bp, 70 predicted proteins | sample M150012015metaG_FD_161048 | JGI IMG/M metagenome (GOLD analysis project Ga0206681, IMG submission 161048) | Ammonia-oxidizing marine archaeal communities from Monterey Bay, California, United States - M1 500m 12015 | ecosystem: Environmental > Aquatic > Marine > Intertidal zone | place: USA... | reverse complement strand
GGAGCGTCTTCAGCAGGAGCCTCTTCAGCAGGAGCCTCTTCAGCAGGAGCCTCTTCAGCAGGAGCCTCTTCAGCAGGAGCCTCTTCAGCAGGAGCCTCTTCAGCAGGAGCCTCTTCAACAAGTACCTCTTCTATTTGACCTTTTACTTGATCATCAGATTTTTTTGAACCACGTTTACTTCTTCTAGTTGATGGTTTTTTCTTTTTTGGCACATATGAATCATTGTAATCAACTAATTCTATCATTGCCATTTCAGCATTATCACCAAGACGATTACCTAACTTAATTATTCTTGTATAACCACCAGGCCTATCTCCAATTTTAGCAGAGACATTACGAAACAATTCAGCAACAGCAGCCTTTTGTCTAATTCTTGAAAATACAATTCTTCTATTATGAGTAGTATCGGATTTAGATTTTGTAATTATTGGCTCAATAAATTGTTTTAAAGCTTTAGCTTTTGCCAATGTTGTGTTTATTCTCTTGTGTTCAATTAATGAACAAGCCATATTAGCTAACATTGAAGTTCTGTGACCTTTTTTTCTTCCTAGATGATTAAACTTTTTACCATGTCTCATAATACCCTTTTTTATAAATTAAATTTATTCCTTTTCAAGTTTATATTTAGATAAATCCATTCCAAAACTTAAACCTTTAACCATAACAAGCTCTTCAAGTTCAGTTAAAGACTTTTTACCAAAATTTCTGAATTTCATTAAATCATTCTTATTAAATGAAACCAGATCTCCTAGTGTGTCAACTTCAGCCGCTTTTAAACAATTTAATGCACGAACTGAAAGATCCATATCAATTAATTTAGTTTTTAACAATTGACGCATGTGTAAAGACTCTTCATCATAAGTCTCCGTTTTTGCTATCTCATCTGCTTCAAGAGTTATTCTTTCATCAGAGAATAGCATGAAATGATGAATTAGTATCCTAGCTGCATCAGTTAATGCATCTTGAGGGTTAATTGATCCATCTGTGTTTATATCAAAAACTAATTTCTCATAATCGGTCTTTTGTTCTACTCTAAAATCTTCAACATGATATTTAACATTTTTTATTGGAGTAAAAATTGAATCCATAAAAATTGTACCCAGTTGAGCTGAAGAGTTCTTGTTTTCTTCTGATGTTACATAACCTCTACCCTTATCTATTGTAATCTCCATATGGATTTTTACTTTAGGATCTAGATTGCAGATAACATGATCAGAATTTAAAATCTGGAATCCAGAAATAAATTTTTGAAAATCTCCTGCAGTTACCTTATCCTGACCAGAAATTGAAATAGAAACTAGTTCATTATCAACTTCATCAATCTGACGTTTAAAACGAATTTGTTTTAGGTTTAAAACTATTTCTGTAACATCTTCTACTACGCCTGGAATTGTCGAAAATTCATGATCTAATCCTTCAATTCTTAAAGAAGTAATAGCAAAACCCTCAAGAGATGAAAGTAATACTCTTCTTAATGCATTACCAACTGTTAATCCGTATCCAGGCTCCAATGGTCTGAATTCGAATCTTCCTTGATAATCAGATGATTCTATCAAGATAACTTTATCCGGTTTTTGAAAATTTAATATTGCCATAATTTTTATTATATATAATTTGTTATTTAGAATATAATTCTACAATGTATTGTTCATTTATTTTTTCTGGAATCTGAATTCTCTCTGGAATAGAGACAAATGTTCCTTGCATAAGCTCATCATTCCATGTTATCCATTCATATACCTTTGATGAGCCTGTTAAGGACCTAGTAATTGATTCTACAGATTTAGATTTTTCTCTTACTGCAACTATATCGCCAGGTTTTATGTTATATGATGGAATATTCACTATACCTCCGTTAACAGTTATGTGTCTGTGAGAAACTAATTGTCTAGCACCTCTTCTAGAATTTGAAAGTCCCATTCTAAAAACCACATTATCTAATCTAGACTCACACAATTGCAATAATACTTCACCAGTAATTCCAGTTGAAGCAGTTGCTTTTTTAAACATATTTCTAAACTGACTTTCTAAAATGCCGTAAGTATATTTAGCTTTTTGTTTTTCCATTAGTTGCACTCCATATTCAGACTTCTTTCCTCTTCTTCTTTTATTGCCATGCTGACCTGGGGGATAATTTCTCTTTTCAAAAGATTTGTCATCACCGAAAATTGCTTCACCAAATTTTCTAGCTATTTTTGTTTTTGGACCAGTATATCTTGCCATAATTTATTTATTTTTTTTTAGAGTGGTTATGAATTAAGGTCTTTTATCCTTCGAAAACCATTATTCTCTAGTTATACTTATTAATTTATATCTAAACTCTTCTTCGTTTTGGAGGTCTACATCCATTATGTGGAGTTGGTGTTACATCCACTATTTCCATAACCTCAATACCTCCATTATGGATCGATCTAATAGCAGATTCTCTGCCATTACCTGGACCCTTAACGAAAACTTTAACTTTCCTTAATCCTGCTTCTTTTGCTACTGTAATAGCATCTTCTGCCGCCATTTGAGCTGCATAAGGAGTGTTTTTCTTAGTTCCTCTAAAGCCCATTTTACCTGCAGATGACCATGCAATAACATCTCCTTTTTTATTAGTTAGAGATATTATGATATTATTAAAAGATGCAGTTATATGTGCTTCTCCTATTGCTTCAACTATTACTTTTCTTTTTTTAGCGCTTGATTTTGCCATAATACTATAACATTATTTAGTTACTTTTTTCTTGTTTGCAACTGTTTTCCTTTTACCTTTTCTAGTCCTGGAATTATTTTTAGTTCTTTGCCCTCTAAGAGGTAGCCCTATTCTATGTCTAATTCCTCTATAACATCCAATATCCATCAACCTTTTTACATTTAGTTGATTTTCTGATCTTAATTCACCTTCAATTGTATAACTGCCAACAGCTTCACGAATTTTACTTATATCTGCATCAGACCAATCAGAAACTTTCTTGCTTTCGTCTACTCCCGCAGTAGATAAAATTTTCTCCGCTCTACTTCTACCTATTCCGAAGATATAGGTTAATGATATAACTCCTCTTTTATTTTTTGGTATATCTATACCTGCTATTCTTGCCATAATTAACCTTGTCTTTGTTTAAATCTTGGATTCTTTTTGTTAATTACATAAAGTCTCCCTTTTCTTCGTACAATTTTACAATCTGCACTCCTTTTCTTTACTGAAGCTCTTACTTTCATCGTATTAAAATCTATAAGTTATACGAGCCTTTGTTAAATCATAAGGACTCATTTCTAATTTTACTTTATCTCCAGGCAATAATTTTATATAATGCATTCTCATTTTACCAGAAATGTGAGCTGTAACAATATGCCCATTTTCTAATTCAACACGAAACATAGCATTTGATAATGCTTCAATTATTGTTCCTTCTTGTTCTATTGATGCTTGTTTTGCCATAATTAAATTATATTGCTGGTTTTCTATCCCTTCCTGCCTTCATTAAACCATCATAATGTTTATTTAATAAATATGAATTTACTTGTTGCATTGTATCAATAGCCACTCCTACCATAATTAATAGTGAAGTACCTCCAAAGAACAATGCCCATCCAGCCTGAATATCCATAAATTTTAAAACAACTGCTGGGAAAACTGATATCAATGCTAAAAATATAGACCCAGGCAATGTAATCTGAGACATTATTTTATCAAGTAAATTTGTGGTGTCTGTCCCAGGTCTAACACCTGGAATAAACCCTCCGCTTCTCTTAAGATCATCAGCAATTTTATTAGTTGGTACAGTTATAGCCGTATAGAAAAATGTAAATACTATAATCAATAAACCAAATACTATATTATACCAAAGACCAAATATATCTGAAAATTGAGTTACCATAAATTGACCCACAGAAGTATCTTTCATAAATCCAACTCCACCAATCATACTTGGAACAAACATAAGTGCCTGAGCAAAAATTATAGGCATTACTCCTGATGCATTTAATCTTAGTGGTATATATTGCCTTGATCCAGCAACATTTTTTTCAAAACTACCAGATGCATTTCTTCTAGCATATTGAACTGCAATCTTTCTTACTGCCATTACTAGCATAACAGAGGCTAAAATAATAGCTATCCAAACAACAATCTCAATAGAAATCATTATAAGGCCTCCATTTGATTCAGTTACTCTTGAAACCCATTCTTGAACAAAAGCTTGAGGCAGTGTAGCAATAATACCTACCATAATCAGTAAAGAAATTCCGTTTCCTATTCCTTTGTCTGTAATCTTTTCTCCCAACCACATTGCAAAAACACATCCCGTGACTAAGAGCACTATTGATGAAAAATAAAATATTCCTCCTTGACCCAGTAAAAATGCTTCTCTAGGAATACCTAATGTTGGTAAAGCTACTAAATAACCAGGTGCTTGAATCAAACAAATTCCTATTGTTAACCATCTAGTTATTTGAGTTATTTTCTTCTGCCCACTAGCTCCCTCTTTTTGAAGTTTTTGAAGGTAAGGAATTGCGATACCCATTAATTGCACAACAATTGAAGCAGAGATATAAGGCATTATTCCTAAAGCAAACACAGATGCATTTGCAAATGCTCCACCAGTAAATGCATTCAAGAGGCCCAAAAGTCCCTGATCATCAAATGTTCCTGCTAATCCCCCCAGCTTACTCGCATCAATTCCAGGAAGAACTACCTGAGCACCAAATCTATATACAACTAACATACCCATGGTTAGAATAATTCTATCCCTTAGTTCAGTTATTTTCCATATATTTTTTATGTACTCTATTATTTTCATTTAATAAATTATATATTAATTGCCTCTCCTCCAGCAGCTTCAATAGCAGCTTTTGCAGATGCAGTAAATTTATGTGCACTTATTTTAAGTTTTGCTTTAAGTTCTCCTCTACCTAAAATTTTTACCAATTCATTTTTTCTTACCAATCTTAATTTTATCATAGAATCAAAATCTAAAGAACCCTTTACTTTTTTACTGTCAACCACAGTCTGAATAGTATCTAAATTAACTCCTTGATATTCTATTCTGTTTATGTTATTAAAACCAAATTTCGGAACCCTTCTTTGAAGTGGCATTTGTCCTCCCTCAAAACCTAATTTCCTTGAATAACCTGATCTAGATTTAGCTCCCTTATGGCCTCTAGTGGATGTACCTCCCTTTCCTGAGCCTTGGCCTCTACCTATTCTCTTGCTATTCTTGTTTATCGATCCCTTTGCAGGTTTTAGATTACTTAATTCCATTTTATAAATTCTTTAATTTATGAACCATTAACAACTACTAAATGATTTACCTTTTTTATCATTCCTAGAATATTAGGTGTATTTTCATGTTCTACAGTCATACCTATTCTTCTTAATCCTAAAGATTCTAATGTTTTTTTCTGTTTTCCTGTTCTTCTGATAGAACTCCTTATTTGTGTTACCTTAATTTTAGCCATTAAATAATTTTTCTAATTTAATTCCTCTATTATGAGCAATAGTATGAGCATTCTTTAACTTTAATAAAGCATCAAAAGTAGCTTTCACTACATTGTGTGGATTCGAAGATCCTTGTGATTTTGAAAGAACATCATGAACTCCAACAGCTTCCAATACTGTCCTTACAGCTCCACCTGCTATAACTCCTGTACCAGGTGCTGCAGGAATAATATTTACTCTTGCTCCTCCATATTTACCTTTTTGTTCGTGAGGTAACGTTCCCTTAACCAATGGAATCCTAACTAAATTCTTTTTTGCATCTTCAACTGCTTTTCCAATAGCACTAGAAACATCCTTAGATTTACCTAAGCCATAGCCAACAACGCTATTTTCATCTCCTACTACAACGATAGCAGAAAACCCAAAGTTTCTACCACCCTTAGTTACTTTAGTAACTCTTTGAACTCCAACCAAACTATCTTTTAGTTCTAGTCCTTTTGGTTTTACTCTTTCTATGTTTTTATACTTTTGGTACATAATCTTAAAATTTTAATCCAACTTCTCTTGCTCCATCAGCTAAAGATTTTACTCTTCCGTGATATAAATACCCTGATCGATCAAAAGATGCTTGCTTTACACCTTTTTTAATTGCTTTTTCTGCAATATCTTTTCCTACCAAAGAAGCTAGTTCAGTTTTATTAGCTTTAGCTTTAATAATATTTTTATCTCTTGAAGATGAAGTTGCTATTGTTTTTCCGCTAGAATCATCAATCAATTGAGCATATATCTCCTTATTACTTCTAAAAACTGACAATCTTGGGTTACTCTCAGTCCCTGAAATAATCTTTCTAATTCTATTTTTAATTCTAGTTCTTCTATCTCTTTTTGATAATCTCATTGTCTTTATTTATTATGCTGATTTACCAGCTTTTCTTCTTATATATTCTCCAACATATTTAATACCCTTACCCTTATATGGTTCTGGTTTTCTAAAGGATCTAATCTTGGCAGCTACTTGACCAACCAATTGCTTATCAAATGATGTTAGTTTGATTCTAGGATTTTCACCCTTCTCTGAAATAGTTTCTATCTTTATCTCTTGAGCTAAATCCATAACAATATTGTGTGAAAAACCAACTGCTAAATCTAGCTTTTGACCCTGAGCCTTAGCTCTGTACCCAACACCAACAAGTTCTAATTCCTTTGTCCATCCTTTTGATACACCGATAACCATATTATTTATTAAAGCTCTATATAATCCATGTTTTGATTTATTTTCCTTAGATTCAGAGGCTCTCTCAACAGTAATAATGCCATTATCAATCTTGATTAGTACACCTGAAAAATCTTGCTGAATTTCTCCTAGCTTACCTTTCACAGAAATAACATTTTCTGTAACATCAATAGTTACATCTTCAGGTACTGATATTGGATTATTCCCTATTCTTGACATTTTATTTAAATTTTAATGTACATAACAAATTAATTCTCCCCCAACATTTTCCCTCTTGGCTTGCTTTACAGTCATAACTCCTTTAGAAGTAGATACAATTGCTATTCCCAAGCCATTTAAAATCCTTGGCAAATCACTTGAATTAGAATATTTTCTTAATCCAGGTGTACTTATTCTTTGAATCTTAGTAATTACAGATTCATTGTTCTCTTTAGTATATTTTAAGGCTATCTTAATAACTCCTTGAATTTTAGATTCTTCAAACTTGTAGCTTAGAATATAACCTTGATCAAATAATATCTTAGTTATTCCCTTTTTCAAACTTGATGCAGGGATAGAAACCACTTTTTTATTGGCTCTTATTGCATTTCTAATTCTTGTTAAATAATCCGCTATAGGATCTGTATTCATTTTCTTAAATTTATATTATTACCAACTAGCTTTTCTAACTCCAGGTATTAAACCTTTATTAGCCATTTCACGAAATAAAACTCTTGAAATTCCAAAAGTTCTTATATAGCCTTTTGGCCTACCTGTTAATTTACACCTATTATGCATTCTAACTGGAGATGCATTTCTTGGAAGCTTTTGCAATCCTACAAAATCACCAGCCTCTTTTAACGCTTTCCTTTTAGCTGCATATTTCGCTACAGTTCTAGCTCTTTTAACTTCACGAGCTTTCATTGATTCTTTAGCCATAGTTTTATTTCTTTGTTTTACTAATTTTATTCTTTTCTTTATTTGATTTCTCTTCTTTTTTTGAAGGTTCCTCTTTAGCTGCAGGTTCTTCAGTTACAGTTTCTTCAGCTGCAGGTTCTTCAACTGCAGTTTCTTCAGCTACAGTTTCTTCAACTACAGGTTCTTCAACTGCAGTTTCTTCAGCTACAGTTTCTTCAACTACAGGTTCTTCAACTACAGATTCTTCAGTTGCAGTTTCTTCAGCTACAGGTTCTTCAGCTACAGGTTCTTCAGCTACAGGTTCTTCAGCTGCAGGTTCTTCAGCTACAGGTTCTTCAGCTACAGGTTCTTCAGTTGCAGTTTCTTCAGCTACAGGCTCTTCAACTACATGTTCTTCAGTTGCAGTTTCTTCAGCTACAGGCTCTTCAACTACAGGCTCTTCAGCTGCAGTTTCTTCAACTATAGGCTCTTTAGCTGCAGTTTCTTCAACTATAGGTTCTTTCTTTATTTCCTTTACTTCTGATATTTTTGGTTTATCATCAGGTTTTTTAAATGGTAATCCTAATTCACTTAAAAGTGACATAGCCTCTTTATCTGAATTAGCATTTGTAACAAATGTTATATCCATCCCAGATATCTTATTAATTTTATCAATATTAATCTCTGGGAAAATAATTTGTTCCGTAACTCCTAAAGTATAATTACCTCTTCCATCAAAACCTCCTGCTTTCACTCCTGTGAAATCCCTTACTCTTGGAAGAGCTGCTGTAACAAGTCTATCAAGGAATTCATACATTCTCTCTCCTCTAAGAGTTACTTTTACCCCAATTGGCATTCCTTTTCTAAGTTTAAAAGATGCAACATCTTTTTTTGACAAAGTTGCTATAGCCTTTTGACCAGAAATATTAGTAATTTCTTCTACGGCATGATCAATAAGCTTCTTATCATTAACAGCTTCTCCAACACCTTTAGAAATAACAATCTTCTCAAGTCTAGGGACTTGCATAACATTGCTATATTCAAACTCCTTCCTTAAGTTTGAAACAACCGTTTCTTTATATTCTTTCTTTAATCTTGGTATATAATTCATAACTATATTACTTCATTAGATTTCTTAGAATATCTAACTTTATTTTCTTTTTCCATTCTATATCCAACTCTAGTAGCTTCCCCTTTAGAAGTTATTAATGAAATATTAGATATATCAATAAATAACTCTTTTTCAGTTATACCTCCTTTTGGATTATTAGCACTAGGCTTATTATGTTTTTTAACCACATTAACGCCTTCAACAATAGCTTTATTTTTAGCTGCAACAACCTTTTGAACCTTTCCTTGAGTCCCTTTTTGATTTCCAGCTATTACTTTAACTATATCGCCTGTTTTAATTTTTATTTTTTTCATCAATCAAATTTTATAAAACTTCTGGTGCTAAGGATGCTATTTTCATAAATTTTTTATCTCTTAATTCTCTAGCAACAGGACCAAAAACTCTTGTTCCTATCATCTCACCAGCTCCATCTAACAAAACACATGCATTATCATCAAACCTAATATATGAGCCATCTGGTCTTCTAACTTCCTTAATAGTTCTTACTACAACTGCTGTTGAAACAGCTCCTTTTTTAATTAAACCATTTGGAGTTGCATTTTTAATAGAAACAACAATTTTATCTCCAATAGAAGCATATCTTCTCTTTGTTCCTCCTAATACTCTAATAGTCAAAACCTCTTTTGCTCCAGTATTATCTGCTACTTTTAATCTTGATTCTTGTTGTACCATAATTTATTTAGCTCTTTCAATTATTTTTACTAACCTCCAACATTTAGACTTACTTATTGGTCTTGTTTCCATAATTTTAACTGTGTCACCAATGTTACAGTCATTCTTTTCATCATGTGCAACATACTTTTTTGTCTTTAATACATACTTCCCATACATAGGATGTTTTACTTTTTTTACTTCAGAAACAACTATAGATTTCTGCATTTTGTTACTGGTAACTTTACCAATACGTTCTTTTCTTAAATTTCTTTTTTCCATCATTAAATAGAATAATTATTTGGTTTCTCTATTGGTTATTTCAGTTATAATTCTAGCAATTGATCTTCTTAAAGATTTTATCTGAATAGGATTTTCCAAAGGAGAAACTGCATGAACCATTTTAAGCTCATTATATTTCATTTTTTTTTCAACAAGCTGATCCTTAAGCTCTTCATTTGATAATTTTAATACTTCACTTTGATTCATATAATAAAAATTATGCTTCGTAATCTCTAGCAATTATTAATTTTGTTTTAACAGGTAGTTTTTGAGCTGCAAGTCTTAATGCCTCTTTAGCTACATCCAAAGAAACACCACCAATTTCAAATAGTATTCTTCCAGGTTTTACTACTGCCACCCAATATTCAACTGCACCTTTACCCTTACCCATACGAACTTCAAGTGGCTTTTTCGTTATAGGTTTATCAGGAAATATTTTTATCCATAAATGCCCTTCTCTTTTCATATATCTTGTAGCTGCAATTCTGGCCGCTTCAATTTGTCTAGAAGTTAAAAAATTAGAGTCTAGAGACTTGATTCCATACATTCCGTTAGATAATCTATGGCCTCTTCCAGAATTTCCTTTCATTCTTCCTTTTTGAGCTTTACGATATTTTGTTTTCTTTGGTTGTAACATTTATACTAAAATATTTGCCTTTTTTTATTAATTTCTTCTTCTTCTATTAGACTTACCTGGCTTTTTAGATAAACCAACTAATGGATTAAGATCTCTTTTACCATATACTTCTCCCTTCATAATCCAAACTTTAACTCCTATTCTTCCATATGTTGTATGAGCTTCAACCAAAGAATAGTCAATATCAGCTCTAAATGTTGATAAAGGAATTCTTCCTTCTTTAAAATGCTCACTTCTAGCCATTTCTGCTCCGTTTAATCTACCACTAACTTGAATCTTGATTCCTTCTGCATTCATTCTCATAGATGCAGCTATGGCCATTTTAACAGCTCTTTTATAAGAAATTCTGCTCTCAATTTGTCTAGCTACACTACTAGCAACTAATAAAGCGTCTAGTTCTGGTCTTTTTATTTCATAAATATTTAACTGAACATCTTTAGATGTAATTTTTTTAAGTTCTTCTTTTAACTTATCAACTTCTTGTCCACCCTTACCAATTATAATTCCTGGTCTAGCAGTTGTAATGGTAATTGTAACAATTCTAAGTGTTCTCTCAATAATAACTCTAGAAACACTAGCTTTAACTAAACGAGCACGAATATATTTTCTAATTTTTTCATCTTCAGCTAGCTTATCGCCATAATCATTACCACCATACCAGTTAGACTCCCATCCTCTGATAATCCCTAATCTGTTTCCTATTGGATTTGTCTTCTGTCCCATTTAATTAATTAGTTTGAACATCATTATTTTTTGAACCTAATACTATCGTAACATGATTAGATCTCTTTCTTATCCTATGGGCTCTTCCCTGTGGAGCCGTTCTCAATCTCTTCAACATTGAACCACTATCAACCTTTATCTCTGAGATAAACAATCCGGCATCCTCAACATTAGAATTTTCATTTTTCGTTTGCCAATTTGAAATAGCAGACAATAATAATTTTTCTAATTTTCTAGACGCTTCCTTTTCACTAAATCTAAAAATATTAAGTGCATTATCTATTTCCTTACCCCTAACTAAATCCGCAACTAAACGCATTTTTCTAGGAGATGTAGGACAGTTATTTAATTTAGCTGTAACCAAATTTTTTCTGCTTTCTTTAATATTTTCCGCCATTTTAGTTTTACGACTTCCCATAGTTTACTTATTACCTTTATTTCTAGCTCCAGCATGTCCTCTAAAGGATCTTGTTGGAGAAAATTCTCCTAATTTATGTCCAACCATATTCTCAGTTATATATACAGGAATAAATTGCTTTCCATTATGAACAGCTATAGTCTGACCAACAAAATCAGGTGTTATCATACTAGATCTTGACCATGTCTTGATAACAGTCTTTTTATTTCCTTCTATATTTTTTTCCACTTTTTTATTCAATTTATAGTGAACAAATGGGCCTTTTTTTAATGATCTAGACATAATTTTTATTTATTTCTTCTTTCAATAATATATTTATTACTCTCTTTAGATTTAGATCTAGTTTTGAATCCTTTAGCAGGAATTCCTTTTCTTGATCTAGGATGACCACCAGACGCTCTTCCTTCTCCTCCACCCATTGGATGATCAACAGGATTCATTGCTACTGGTCTAGTTCTAGGTCTAATTCCTTGCCATCTTTTTCTGCCAGCTTTACCTGATACTGTAAGTTGGTGATCAGAATTAGAAACTACACCAATTGTCGCATAACAGTTGGATAGCACCATTCTAGTTTCTCCTGATGGAAGTTTTATAGTTGAAAATTTTCCATCTCTTGCCATTAATTGAGCAAATGAACCTGCACTTCTTGCCATTGAAGCACCCTTGCCAGGTTTTAATTCTATACAAGAAATAACTGTACCTAAAGGAATTTTACTAAGAGGCATTGCATTTCCTGGATTTGGAGATACATCCTCTCCAGAAACTACTTTTTGACCTATTTTTAATTCCTTTTGTGCAATGATATATCTCTTTTCATCATCATCATACTTCAATAAAGCTATAAAAGCAGATCTATTAGGATCATATTCTATAGACATTACCTCAGCTGAAATATCAAATTTATCTCTATTAAAGTCAATAATTCTATACTTTTTTTTATGACCACCACCCTTATAACGCATAGTCATCTTACCTGTATTATTTCTACCACCAGTTCTTTTTAAGGGAACTAACAATGATTTCTCAGGCTTTGATTTAGTAATTGAATCAAATTCATTTACTATTCTAAAGCGTTGTCCAGGTGTTATAGGTTTTAATTTTCTTACTGACATTATTATTTTCTATTAAGCATTTGCATATAAATCTATTGATTCTCCTTCAGCCAATTGAATAATTGCCTTTTTTATTGCATTTGATTTTCCAAACTGTATTCCGGCCTTTGTATGTCTAATTCTTCTATCAGAACGAACATTAATAGTTCTTACTTTAAGAACTTTAACACTGTATGCTGATTCAACAGCTTTTTTTATTTGAACCTTATTAGCATTTTTTTCAACTTGAAAAGTATAACGATTGTTTAACTCACTATCGTTATTAGCTTTCTCTGTTATAATAGGTTTCATCAAAATACTCATTTCTTTTTATTTACTTAAATTAGTCTTTATCTCATTTAATGAACTCTCTAAAAGCACTAATTGATTAGCATTTAAAATCTTGTAAGTACTTAATTCTGAGCATATTACAACATCTGAGCCCTTTAAATTTCGCGATGACAAATATACATTATTATTTGCTGCTCCAAAGACAAATAGAGATTTTTTGTCCTCTAGATTAAGTGCCTTAATAACAGAAATAAAATTTTTGGTTTTAACAGTGTCAAATTCAAAATCTTCTAAAACTGTTATAGCCTTATCTTTTGCTTTAATTGTTAAAGCAGATTTTCTAGCTATTTTTTTTAACTTTTTATTTAGTTTTAAATCATAATCTCTAGGTTGAGGTCCAAAAATTCTTCCACCACCTCTAAAAACACCTGATTTTATACTACCAGCTCTTGCAGTACCTGTTCCTTTTTGTTTTTTAATTTTTCTTGTACTCCCTGTTATCTCAGCTCTTTGTTTTGATTTATGAGTTCCTTGGCGCTGATTTGCAAGATATTGTTTCACCTCCAAGTACAATGCATGATCATTAGGTTTTACTTCAAAAATATCTTTTGAAAGTTCTACCTTTCTGCCAGTGTCTTTACCTTTATAATCTAATACTGCTACTTTCATTATTTTTCTATAGTTAAATAAGAGTTCTTATGGCCAGGAACGCATCCTTTAAGTAATATTAAATTCTTTTCAGGCACTATCTTTAAAACTCTTAAATTCATAACTTTTATCTTATTTCCACCCATTCTTCCAGCCATTTTCATCCCCTTAAAAACTCTTGCAGGATAAGAAGCTGCTCCAATTGATCCAGGAGCTCTTAATCTATTGTGCTGACCGTGTGTTGCTTGTCCAACACCTGCAAAGCCATGTCTTTTTACAACCCCCTGAAATCCTTTTCCTTTTGAAATTGCAGAAACATCAACATATTCACCTTCTTCAAAGTGGTCTACTCCTATACTATCACCAATTTTGTATTCCTTATCATAACCTTGAAATTCAATAACTTTTCTCTTAACAGTCGATCCAGCCTTTTTAAAATGACCTTTCTCAGCTTTTATAGCATTTTTCTCTGTCTTGTCATCGAAACCTAATTGAAGAGCACTATAGCCATCAATTTCCTCAGTTCTGACTTGGGTAACAACACAAGGGCCAGCTTCAATAACAGTACATGGGACATTCTTCCCACTGTCGTTAAAAATGCTGGTCATTCCTATTTTTTTTCCTATTAACCCAGACATAATATTTTAATTTAAATTCAACTTTATTTTAAAAATTTAGGGTCAAAAATAATTCAACCCTTAAATTATTTTTTTACCATTTTTCCTTTGCCAAACGCTCCGGACATGTTATCAGAATAAATTCTGACTTTTTTTGTCTTATACCTTAATCTCCACTTCAACACCACTCGGCAACTCCAACTTCATCAATGCATCAATAGTTTTTGAAGATGTGCTATAAATATCAAGCAATCTTTTATATGAGCTTAATTGAAATTGTTCTCTGGATTTTTTAAATACATGAGGCGATCTTAAAACTGTGAAAAGTTTCTTATGAGTAGGTAATGGAATTGGTCCATTTACCACGGCACCTGTACTCTTAACAGTTTTAACAATCTTCTCAGCAGAATTATCTACCAGATTGTGATCATATGATTTAAGTTTTATTCTAATTTTATGACTCATAACTTATTATTAAACTTCAATGATTCCTTTTGCCTTTTTAATTACCTGATCTGAAATACCAGAAGGAGTTTCAGCATAATGAGAAAATTCCATTGTAGAAGTAGCTCTACCAGATGATAATGTTCTCAATGAAGTTACATATCCAAACATTTCAGATAATGGAACATCAGCCTTAACAACTTTAGAACCAGCTCTGTCACCCATATCATTTACTTGTCCTCTTCTTCTATTCAAATCTCCAACTATATCTCCCATATTTTCTTCAGGAGTAATTGCTTCTAATTTCATTATTGGCTCCATAATTACAAATCTTGCCAATTTAGCAGCTTCTCTGAATCCAATCTTTGCTGCAAGCTCAAATGATAATTGATCAGAATCAACATCATGATACGAACCATCCTTTAAGGTAACTTTCATAGAATCAACTTCATAACCTGCTAAAGGACCATTAGTCATTGCAGCTTTAAATCCTTTCTCTACAGAAGGAATAAATTCTTTTGGTACATTTCCTCCTTTTATTTTTGAAATAAATTCCAATCCAGGTTTTCCTTCTTCAGCTGGCTCAATAGTAAATGCTATATCAGCAAATTTACCCCTACCACCAGACTGTTTCTTGTAAACTTCTCTATGATCAGCTATTTGCGTAATTGCCTCCTTATACTCAACCATAGGTTCTCCTTGGCTAACTTCCACTTTAAACTCCCTTCTTAATCTATCTACAATAATATCTAAATGAAGTTCTCCCATTCCAGAAATAATCGTCTGACCAGAGGCCTCATCTGTTCTTACTGTAAATGTAGGATCCTCTTCAGATAGTTTTGCCAATGCCATTCCTAATCTATCAATATCTGCCTTAGTTTTAGCTTCTACTGCAATACCTATTACAGGATCAGGGAAATCCATACTCTCAAGAACTATTGGAGCATTTTCTACAGATAAACTATCACCTGTTTTTATATCTTTAAAACCTACTGCAGCTCCAATATCTCCTGCTTCTATACAATCTATTGCGTTCTGTTTATTTGAATGCATTTGATATATTCTGGAAATTCTTTCTTTTTTATTAGATCTATTATTCAAGACATAAGATCCTGCAGGTAATTTTCCAGAATAAACTCTAAAAAATGCTAATCTTCCAACAAAAGGATCAGTAGCAATTTTAAATGCCAAAGCAGAAAAAGGCTCCTCAACTGAAGGTTTTCTTGAAATTTCTTCATCATTTCTAGGATTAATTCCTACAATTGCCTCTTTATCAACAGGAGATGGTAAATACCTACATACAGCATCTAATAGAAATTGGACTCCTTTATTTTTAAAAGCTGAACCACAAATCATTGGAATAATAGACATGTCCATAACTCCAGCCCTAAGAGCATTGTGAATTTCATCTTCAGTAATTGAATCCTCATCTTCCATAAATTTTTCAAGAAGATTTTCATCATACGTAGCAACTTCCTCTATTAATAATGCTCTATATTTTTTTGATTCTTCCTTAAGATTCTCTGGGATATCAATAATATCAAACGTGGCCCCCATAGATTCTTCATCCCAAATAATCGCTCTATTTTTTATAAGATCCACAATTCCCTTGAAATCTTCCTCTTCACCTATGGGTAGTACAATAGGAACAGCGTTAGAACCAAGCATTTCCTTAACTTGTTTACAAACCATTTGAAAATTAGATCCCTGTCTATCCATTTTATTGACAAATCCCATTCTTGGAACTTTATAATTATCCGCAAGTCTCCAGTTTGTTTCAGATTGAGGTTCTACCCCATCAACAGCACTAAATAAAAAAACAAGACCATCAAGAACTCTCAATGATCTATTAACTTCTACTGTAAAATCAACGTGACCTGGGGTATCAATAATATTCATATGATACGACTTAGAATCATCAGTAGGTTTTCCATTTTCAGTTGGAAAATCCCAATTACAAGTTGTTGCAGCAGAAGTAATTGTTATACCTCTTTCCTGTTCTTGTTCCATCCAATCCATTGTAGCTGCACCATCATGTACTTCTCCAATTTTATGAGAAACACCTGTATAATACAAAATCCTTTCTGTAGTAGTTGTTTTTCCTGCATCAATATGTGCAGCAATACCTATATTTCTAGTATATCTTAAATCTCTTGACATAGCTAAAATCTAAAATGTGAAAATGCTTTATTAGCTTCTGCCATTTTATGAGTATCGACTTTTTTCTTTACAGCAGCTCCTTCTTCTTTAGATGCAGCTAAGATTTCTGATGCAAGCTTTAAAGCCATAGATTTTTCATTTCTTTTTCTAGAAAAATTTATTAGCCATTTCATAGCAATAGAAATTTTTCTATCTGATCTAATTGGTGTAGGAATTTGAAATGTTGCCCCACCAACTCTTCTACTTCTTACCTCAACATGAGGCATAACATTTGACAATGCATCCTTCCATATTTCTAAAGCAGCCTTCTTCTCTTCTCCTTCACCAGTATTTTTTGATTCAACAGCATCAATAGCATCATAGAAAATTTTATAGGCAACTGATTTTTTTCCACTCCACATCATCATATTAACAAATCTAGTAACGAGTTTATCGTTAAATCTAGGATCTGGTAATAAAGGTCGTATTTTTGCCTGTTTTTTTCTCATTTATCTTATTCCTTGATTATTTTTTCGGCTTTTTCGCACCGTATTTAGATCTTCTTTGTGTTCTTCCTTCAACGCCTGCTGTATCCAAAGCTCCACGAATAATGTGATATCTAACGCCAGGTAAATCCTTAACTCTTCCTCCTCTAACTAATACTATTGAATGTTCCTGCAAATTATGTCCTTCTCCAGGAATATAAGCATTAACCTCATTACCATTTGTTAACCTAACCCTAGCAACTTTTCTCATAGCTGAATTTGGCTTCTTTGGAGTAGTAGTATATACACGAGTACATACTCCTCTCCTCTGAGGACATGAATTCAAAGCAGCCGATTTACTTTTCTTACTAAGTTTGGCTCTTCCTTTCCTTACTAATTGCGATATAGTTGGCATATAGCATATATATTTTTATTCCCTAATCTTCTCGAGAAGGCGTGCAAAGGTAAAAATTTAAATCAATTATTCAAATGTTCCTTCTTAAATTTTAGATGTTTTTTTAAATATTTTCACTATTTATATTAAAATCAAAAAATATTCGTTAGTTCAATAGATAAGAATCGATGAAAATAAAAATCACATTTTTTGTTTTACTATCCTTAATTTCAGCTACTACTTTTTCACAAAGACTAAGTCTTGAGGTTTATTCCAATGTTATTGAAGAAAATAAATTACTCTCAACAATGGATTATAATAAGAATTTCAATTCGAATAAAGAATTAATAAAAGAAGTTGAGAAAATAGTTGAAAATCTGCAAAAAATTGGATTTATCAAGGCAAGTATTGAGAGCATTAAAGAGATTAGGGACAATAAATATTCAGCTGAATTATCAATAAAGAGAAAATACAGAAATATATACGTCTTAGGGCTTGATTCAATGAGCTTAGAAGGTTATAAAAATTATGTAATAATTGATAAAAAAAATTATCTTAAAATACCAATTATCAATATTCAAGATTTTTTTGAAAAATTAAATCAATTTGTATCTGTTAAAGGATTCCCATTTAATTCAGCAAAATTTAGAAATATAGAATCATTTGATAAAGATAACCTAAAAGCTATAATTGAAATAAATTATGAAAAAGAAAGAAAAATTGACAAAGTAGTAATTAAAGGATATGAAAAGTTTCCAAAATCATATCTAAAGCATCTTTCCAAATACAAAATTGGAAATAGGGTTAATTTAGATGATATTCGAAAAAAAAGTGAGTTATTAAATCAGCTAGGGTTTATAAAACAAACAAAAAAACCAGAAATTCTATTTACAAATGATTCAACAATTATCTATTTGTATATTGAAAAAAAGAAAAAAAATAGCTTTGATGGGTTTCTTGGGTTTTCAAATGATGAATTAGATAATAATATCCAATTACAAGGCTATTTAGATTTTGAGCTTGTAAATAACTTTAATTTCGGAGAAGAGATAGAATTTTTATACAAGAGTGAAAAAAATGCTGATAGAATATTAAAAACTGATATTAATCTTCCATACATATTTTCAAGTCCAATAGGAATAAATATCGGATTGATCTTAACAAAAAAAGATTCAACATTTGTATCTAATGAGCAGTTTATAAATTTATTCTATAAGAACTCTAAAAATCATAAATTTTCATTAGGTATACGCTCAATAAATTCTGATGAGCAATTACAAATACAAAATTCAGAATTTGAAGATTTTGAGACTCTCTATAAAGATTTTCAGTATGAGCATGTGAAACTAAATCAAAATAATCTGTTGTTTCCAGTAAAAAATCAAGCATTTTTTAAAATATCTCATGGAAAAAGGATTTCAGAAGAGCAAAAGAATGAGCAGCTCTATGTAAATTTAGATATTGCTAAAATTTTTGAATTTGGGTCAAAAAATAGTATTTATTTAAATATTAAATCTGAAATTCTTGAATCTGACACATATTTTACTAATGAATTGCCGAGATTTGGAGGAGCAAAATCAATAAGAGGTTTTGATGAGAACAGTTTATTTTCAAATAAGTACTTTCTTTTAATTTCTGAGTATAGATTCAGGCTAAACAACACCATATATATTAATAGCATATTTGATCTAGGTAATTTTGAAAACAAAATAATAAGCACTAATACCAATATATACGGGATTGGTATAGGTGTTGGCCTCCTTACCAAAGGAGGATTATTCACCTTAAATTATGCTAATGGATCCAATTGGAAAGAGAAAATTGACTCAAAAAACTCTAAAATTCACATAACTTTTAGGTCTTTTTTCTGATTACCTAACCTGTAAAACATAAAAAAAACACAAGTTTTTGTTGAATTGTTTTGTTTTATTAACATTTTATTATGATTTTTGCAGTTGGACTAATTCAAATAAATTAATAAAATGAAAACAAAGTTTAGTGGAATTTTGACGCTTATACTAGCGTTAGTCGCGCAACTAACGTTTGCGCAAGGAAAAACGGTTTCAGGGAGTGTTTCTGATGATTCAGGAACGTCTGTAGCTGGAGTAAATATTGTTGTTCAAGGTACAACAACGGGAACTCAGTCAGACTTTGATGGTAATTATAGCATCATGGTTGACGAGGGAGCTGTATTATCATTTACATATGTTGGTTATACTTCTGTTACAGTAACAGTAGGTTCATCCGATACAGTAAATGTTACTATGAGCGAAGACGTTGCTCAACTTGAAGAAGTAATCGTTACAGCACTTGGTATTAAGAGAGAAAAGAAAGCTCTTGGTTATGCCGTTAGTGAAGTATCCGGTGAAGAAATGGAAGGAAGAACTGAAGGTGACGTTGCTAGAGTATTATCTGGTAAGGCATCAGGTGTAAATGTCACTTCTCAAGGTGGTACGTCTGGTTCTGCAACTAATGTTGTTATTAGAGGTTATACTTCTATTAACGGTAACAACCAAGCATTATTCGTAGTTGACGGAGTACCTTTTAGTAGTGAAACAAATGCACAAGGTGGTTATATTGGTGGTAATATTGGTTCTACAAGATTTTTAGATCTAGATCCAAATAACATTGCTAGCGTTAACGTTCTTAAAGGTTTAGCAGCAGCTACACTTTATGGAACAGCTGGTAAGAACGGTGTAGTTGTAATAACAACAAAATCCGGTTCTCTAGGCCCTAAAGGACCTAAGAAAACAGAAATTACTATGAGTCAATCTTATTTTGTTAATGAGATTGCATCAATGCCAGAATATCAAAATATGTACGGTGGTGGTTTTGACCAATCATTCGGATGGTTCTTCAGTAACTGGGGACCAGGTTTCCATAGAGATGGCGTTGACGGATGGGCAAATGACCCAGCTGGAACTATTATAGATACAGACGGACAAGGAACTGTAGAGCATCCTTATGGATCTTCTTCATTCCTTAATGCATTTTTAGGCGGTAATAACGTATTAAACCAAGAATATACTGGTACACGTTATGTATGGCAACCTTACGAAAGTGTTGAGAACTTCTTTAGATCAGGTGGTGTTTCTAACACATCTGTTAATATAAGAGGTGCATCAGACGATGGTAAAGTTTCGTATAATGTAAACTGGGGTAACCTTGATGAAAAAGGATTTACACCTGGAAATGCTCTTAAAAGAAATACAATTTCTATCGGTGGACGTGCTGAGTTAAGTAACAAGTTTACTATTAGTGGTTCTATGAACTACAGTAATACTCACATGGTATCTCCTCCAGTTGCTTCTTCTAGAGGTAACGGTACAATGGGATGGTCAACATTTGGTAACGTATTCTTTACGCCAAGAAACGTTGACTTAATAAATTTACCATGGTCAATTCCTGAAAATGGTGGTAGTATCTACTATAGAAATGGTAACGATATCATAAACCCAAATTGGTCAGTTGCAAACTCTCAAGGTGGTCAGAACACTAACAGAGTATTTGGTACTGCTAGTTTAACATATGATATTGATGATAATATGTCTCTTACTTATCGTGCTGGTCTTGACTGGTATAATGAGAGAAACAAAGCATATTCTAACAAAAATGGTGTAAACTTTAACCAGGCTGTTTACGGTTATCTTAACACATGGGATAACAATGTGACTATCTGGAACCATTATGTTGGATTAAACGGTAGTGCTGATGTAAGTGATGACGTAGGAATTACATGGACAGTTGGAGCTGAATCAAAAATGAGAAATTACAATCGTGAAGGTACTGCAAGTAGCGGACAGATTGTATACGGTGTGATTCAACACTTTAACTATGAGAATCAAACACCTATGTCATACCATAGTCATCAAAACACTTTAGGTGTATTTGGTAACGTAGATATCGATTATATGGATTACTTATTCGTTTCAGTATCTGCTAGAAATGACTGGGTTTCTAACCTACCTACAGAGAATAATAGCATGTTCTATCCAAGTGCAAGTCTATCATTCTTGCCTACATCAATGGATGAAAGTATTAAGTCTGAGGACTTAACATACTTAAAGGTAAGAGCTGGTTATGGAACATCTGCTGGTTTTCCAGGTGGTTATCCTACAGTTAATAGTGTATCACAATCCACTAATCAAAATGGTGGTTTAAATGGTGGTGTTACTACTAACACAATAAGTAACTTCCAGGCAAATCCAGATCTTAAGCCAGAATTACTTTCAGAAATTGAAGTTGGAGTTGATGCTAGAGTTTGGGGAAATAGAATTGGGATTAATGCTTCTTACTTTTCAAGAACAAGTAATGACTTAATTGTATACAAACCTCTTCCAACATCAACTGGTTTTACTAATACTCAAGCTAACATTGGTAAGATTGAAGGTGACGGTATAGAAATTGATCTTGATTTAGAAATGTTTGATATCATGCACGTTAATGTGGATGGTCTTAGCTGGAATGCAAGAGTTAACTTTTCTTCAAGTTCAGCTGTTGTAACAGAGCAAGACGATGATATGATTATCTATGGTGGTTCTACTGCTACTTGGTTAGGTGGTAATGCTGCTATCCAAGGTGAGCCTTTAGGGGTTATTGTTGGTACTAGAATCGAAAGAAATGATAATGATGAATTCGTTGTTAACGCTTCAGGTAACTACGGTTCAGAAGGTGTTATGGCAATCGATGCTAACGGAAATGAAGTTCCTCTAGGAACAGAAGGTTCAAGAACAATTACGCCAATTATTGGTAATCCTGAACCAAATTATGTTATGAACTTTATAAATACATTAAAGTATAAAGACTTTTCACTTGGCTTTCAAATGAGCCATACAAGTGGTGGAGATATAGTAGCTAAAACAGTTGCTACATTATTAGGTCGTGGTGGAATCGTTACTGACAGAAAGAATACATTTATTCTTCCTGGTGTACTAGCTGATGGTTCTCCTAACAACCTGCAAGTAAACAACTCATCTTATTATTTCAATAATGTGTTGTTTGGCCCACTTGAAATGTCTGTCTATGACGGTTCCGTTATAAGACTTCAAGAAGTATCATTATCATGGTCAGTTCCACAAAAGATGTTAGATAGTACGCCATTTGGTGCATTATCTCTAACAGCTACTGGATTTAACCTATGGCATGATGCTTATAATGTTCCTGATGCTACTAATTACGATCCTAATGTTGCAGGTACCGGTGTCGGTAATGCAAGAGGTTGGGACTTCCTTAATGGACCTAGTTCAAAAAGGTGGGGTGTTAGTCTTAAAGCATCATTTTAATAACGTTTAAATTAAATAAACTAAAATTAATTAATTATGAAAAGAATATTTAAATATTTAATAATGATGGTCTTAGCGTCTGCTACGATGTTCTACTCATGTGAAACCATGGAATTAGAAGATCTTGCAAGCCCTAACTCACTATCTCCAGATTTAGCGGATGCTGATCTGTTATTAAACAACATCCAAATTTCCTTCCTTAGTGCGATGCAGGATATGCAGTGGAATGGTGCGTCATTAGGAAGAATAAGCTATATGGGTGGTAGAGTATACTATAACAATTTTGGTAGTGGAACTATAAGCGGTGCTTGGTATCAGTTATATGCTAGCATTATGCCAGATATTGCCGCTATTGAAGGTTTAAATGGTGAAGAAAATTTATTAGCTTTCCACCTAGGTATGTCAAAAGCAATGGCTGCTCATATTATGATGGGTATTGTTGATTCTGTGGGAGATATTCCATGGGCTGAAGCAAATAACCCTACTGAGTATCCTAGCCCAAGTGTTTCCGATGACGCAGATGTTTATGCTGCTGCATTAGGAATGCTAGACGAAGCTCAAGGATATCTTGATGCTGCTGGTGGTGGTGATGACATGTACTACGGAGGAGATGCTTCTAAATGGACAAAATATGTAAACACTTTAAGAATGCGTGCTAACCTTACAACAGGTAATTATTCTGCTGCATTAGCTCAGACAAATGTTATTGAGACTGCTGCTGATGATTTACAGTTTAATTATGGTTCGCAAGAATTACAACCAGACACACGTCACCCTTGGTATGGGTCTGATTATACAACATCAGGTGCAAACATTTACCAATCATCTTGGTTAATGGACCTTATGGATGGTGATCAAGATGAATGGATGGGCTTATGGACTACATGGGCTAACAGTGCTAATTATGTACAGGACGGTGATGCACATAATCATGTTGCTTCTGAAGATCCTAGAAGAAGATCATATTTCTATAGACAAACATGGATTACTCCTGGTAGTAATTCTTTAATATTCTATAATGGATATTCTTATGCATGGCCTGTTGAATTTGGTGGTGACTTCACTAGTTCTGCTAATGGAGAAACATTACAGTGTTCATTACAAGATCAACCTTTCCATTTAGAGTTTACTCCTGATGGAAATTTTGCGCCTCTAGGGTCTGGAGTTCAGATTGGTAGATGGTGTGGTAACTTCTTAGGATACTGGGGTAGACATCACGGAAACGATGAAGGAACACCTCCAGATAACTTTACTAGAACTGCTACAGGAGTTTATCCTGTTGGTGGTAGCTATGATAATCAGCCTGATGTGCCAGATTATGGTTATTGGGGTAGCCTTGGTGCTTTACCACGTGGACAAGTATGGCAAGGAAATGGTGGTGGTGGACAAGGTATTTGGCCAATCTACTTATCATCATATGTTAAGTTTATGAAAGCCGAAGCTGCTTTATCTTCTGGTGATACTGGAACTGCTGCAATGTATTTTGAGCAAGGAGTTACTGAATCAATTACAAAGGTATTAAGTTTCAACAGTATTGATCCTGATGCTGATTCAAGTCAATTCCCTACTTCTACTAAAGTAGCACAATTTATTGTTGATAGAGTAGCTGAATTCAACGCTGCTCCAATGACATCTACTGTTGGTGGCCCAGGGAACTGGCCAGTTGAAAAAGATAAAATGGATGTACTAGGAGAGCAATATTTTGTTGCTATGTATGGTGGTGCAAACGATGCGTGGAATTTCTTAAGAAGAACTGGACACCCAAGAACATTGTCTAGAGGTCTTATGGATAACACTGAATCAGGACCATTCCCAAGAACTGGTACTTATCCATCAAGTGAAATAAGTGCTAATCCTAGCATCTTACAGAGACAAGATAATTTAACGACTGTCTTCTGGGATTCAGGAACATCTGTAATTTCTAATTAAAAAAATGAAAACTATGAGAAATATATTTAAATTTTTATTCGCTTCTTTATTTGTAGTCACTTTTTCTTGTGTTGAGAGTGATCAAGCTATTGATACAGTTCTAGACTATGAAACAGGAGCAATACTAAGAACAATTTCAGTGAATAACGCTGTCTTGAATGCTAGTGATCCTAACAGTACATTTAGTGTAACTGTAGAGGAGCAAGATGAAGCAGATGGTGCTTTATTTCAACAAGTTAATGTTTACTGTCAGTTAAGGGATTTTACTGCTGAAAATTCCGATGGAAGTACTAATGATAATAGTACAGACTTTATGATGGTAACATCAATACCTGCTAGTGATTTTGCTACGGGACCTGTAGGACTTCCTAGAGGTGATATTAATATGGCGTTTGGTGATGCTGCTGCAGCAATGGGTGTTGGTCCTACCAATTACTCACCTGGTGATGTATTCGTTGTTGGATTAGAAGTTGTATTAACAGATGGAAGAACTTATGATTGGACGTCTGCTGCTAGTATTATTTCTGGTGGATTCTTCTCTTCTCCGTTCAAGTACAATGCTCTATTAACTTGTTCTCCAATGCCTGGTACATACGTAGTTGATATGTATGACAACTATGGTGATGGATGGCAAACAGGAGATCCAGCACATGGTCTTGATGTTGATATTGATGGTACACTTGTACAAGTTGCTATGTGTTCTCAATGGGGATCATATGACTTCGCTTGTACACCTACTAGTGATGGATACTATGCTCAAGCTACAGTAGATATACCTGTTGGTACTCAATCTGCTACATGGAGTTGGGCAGGTGATCAATATGGTGAAATAGCATTTGTTGTTACTGCACCTAATGGTGTAATGGCATTTGGTACAGTAAATCCTCCGGATGCTGGTGAATTTGGAACTATGCCTCCAGGATTACTACCTATAGCAGTTTGTGCTCAGTAATCACAGAGTAACTGAATAATAAAAAAAAGAGCTTTATTTTAATAAGGCTCTTTTTTTTATCTTTATCCCTTAATAAAATCAGATAATGAGAATTAAATACGGGATACCTTTTCTACTACTATCTCTTTTCTATACCTGTGAAACCAATACAGGTGATACAGATCTATCTTCTGAATCATATAATAACTATGTAAAAGTTCCCAGTTCTGTCAGTGGAATTGATTTTATTAATAAAATTGAGCATAATTTAGCTTCTAAGTCAAATTTATTCGACTACGACTACTTTTATAACGGTTCTGGTGTTGGTGTGGCAGATTTTAACAATGATGGCTTAAAAGACGTCTTTTTGTGCGCAAATCAAGCTCAGAATAGGCTTTATTTGAATAAAGGTGATCTATCCTTTGAAGATATCACTCTAACAAGTAATATTAATACAAATAAAGGCTGGTCAAGCGGTGTTACATTTGCAGACATAAATCAAGATGGTTGGATAGACATATACATTTCTCAAGGAGGTCCTTATCAGAGGAAAAAACGAAAAAATTTACTTCTTATTAATCAGGGAGATCTAACTTTTAAAGAAAAAGCTGCAGAATATGGACTCGATGATTCAGGGATAAGTACTCAATCAGCATTCTTTGATTATGATAAGGATGGAGATCTAGATTGTATTGTAATGAATGAAAATGATTATTATGGCCTTGATCCTGTAAGATTTTACAAATTATTTGAGAATAAAGAACGTTTAAAAAATAATTCTTCACACCTGTATGAACAAAAAGATGGAAAATTTATTGATATAACTGAAAAAGCAGGCCTATTGAAGCCAAGTTTTGGTCTTGGACTATGTGTTAGTGATTTAAATAATGATAACTGGTTAGATATATATATAGCCAATGACTACTATGTCCCTGACGCAATGTATATTAATAATGGTAATGGCACATTTACAGATAAGATAAAGAGCGCTACAAAACAAATATCATTTTATGGGATGGGAGTAGATATTGCAGATATCAATAATGACAACCTAAAGGATATCTATGTTCTTGATATGGCCTCAAGTGATCATGTAAGATCAAAAACCCTTATGGCTTCTATGAATACATCTAATTTTGATCTGATAACAAAAAAACTAGATCTCCATTATCAATACATGTTTAATTCTCTTCAGCTTAATCTTGGCAACAACACCTATCATAATATTGCACAGCACTTAAAACTTGCTAAAACAGATTGGAGTTGGGCTGGGCTTATATTTGATCATGATAATGATGGACTTGAAGATATATTGGTAACCAACGGATATAGAAGATATGGGTCTGATAATGATTCTAGGATAAAAATAAACCAGGAAAAAAAATTATACAATGGAAAAGTTCCTCTAGAAGTAAAAGAAGAATTATACAACGCTCTTCCATCAGAAAAATTAGCAAATATTCTCTATAAAAATACGGGTGATTTAAAATTTAAAAATATTTCTGAGTTTTCTGATCTAAAAGAGCCAACATTCTCTAATGGTGCTGTGTATTCAGATCTAGACAATGATGGTGATCAAGATCTTATAATTAATAATATTGATCAAGAAGCATTTGTCTTTAGGAATACTTCAAGAGAAAAAAAATTGGGGAACTTCATAAAAGTAGTTACTAAAGGAAATACTTCAGAGAACTTTGCCAAAGTAACTATTAAATATGATGAAATAATAAAAACAAAAGAGTCGAAACGAGTAAGAGGATATTTATCAGCTGTAGATAATGATATTCATTTTGGACTTGGAGATAGAAAAAATATAGATTCTCTGATAATTCAATGGAATTCTGGTAAAATAGAAAAATTGGCAAATCTAGAAGCAAATCAAACAATTGAACTATCTGAAGAAAATGCGTCTGTAAATAAAAATTTAAATAATGGGAATAACTATTGGTTTAATAAGAGTGATTCAAATCAATTGAATTATACGAATATAGAAAATGAATTTAATGACTTTAAAAAAGAAATACTTCTCCCCTTTAAGCAATCTACCCTGGGACCATCAATTACATCAGGTGATGTAAATAACGATAATCTAGAAGATATTTTTATTGGAGGATCTAAAGGACAAGCTGGACAATTATTTATTCAAATAAATAATCATTATGAAAAAAAATTAAACAGAGTACTTCTTGAAGATGCAAATTATGAAGATATGGAGTCCATTTTTATTGACATTGACAACGATAATGATCAGGATTTATATGTAGTAAGTGGTGGAAATGAGTTTAATCAGAGATCTGAAAACCTAAAAGATAGAATATATCTAAATGATGGCAATGGAAATTTCTCTAGAAGCAATCAATCAGAAATATCAGATTACACAATCAGTGGTAAAACAGTGTCTAAAATAGATTTTGATAAAGACGGTGATCAAGATTTGATTATAGGAAACAGAATTATACCTCAAAAATATCCATTACATGAACCCTCAATAATATATGAAAACGTTAATGGTAAATTTAAAAATGTAACTTATAAAATTGCTCCTGAATTTGAAAATTTTGGAATAGTAAATAAAGTTATTACAACAGATATAAATAACGATGGATGGGAGGATTTTATTAGTGTAGGAGAGTGGACAAATATTGGGATATTCATTAATAATGAAGGTAGCTTTAAGAATGTGTCAAATCAGAGTAATCTTGAAGATCTCTATGGGTGGTGGTTTGATATTCAAGAGACAGACGTGAATAATGATGGATATAAGGATTACATTATTGGAAATATAGGTACAAATTCAAAATATAAAACCAATAAAACAAAGCCACTTAAGGTATTTGCAGATGATTTTGATAGTAATGGAACACATGATTTAGTTTTAAGCTATGAATATAAAAATCAATATGTTCCCCTAAGAGGTAAGGAATGCTCTACTCAACAAATGCCATTTATTGGAGAAAAAATTCCAACATTTGATGAATTTGCTACTGCAAGTATTGAAGATATATATGGCGAAGTTATAACAAGTGCATATACGAGAAAAGTAACTGAATTCTCATCATTATTACTCTTAAATAATGGTGATTTAACATTTAGGGTAAATAAACTACCAGAGCTAGCTCAGACAATCCCAATACTTTCAAGTGATAAATATGATATAAATCAAGATGGATATGAAGACATAATAATTGGCGGGAACATTTATAATACAGAAGTAGAAACACCAAGGCTTGACAATCAATTTGCATTAGTCTTACTATCAAATAAAAAAGATAATTACATAGCAATTGGACCAGAAAAAACTGGATTGTATACAAATGGAAATACAAAATCACTAAAAATAGTTAAAGGTGAAAAACCTATACTAATAATTGCAAATAATAATGGTGATTCAGAAGTATTTCAGATAAATATTGAAAAATAAAAACACTATACAAATAAGTACTTAATTCATAATAGTATAGAGTTAAAACAGATAACAACTAAATAAAATAAATGGAAAAAGGTTTAGATATATATGGAATTCGAACTGTGATTGAAGCCATTAAATCTGGGGATAAGACAATAGATAAAATATTTATTCAAATTGGATTGACAGGAAGATTGATTAATGAACTTGAGGCTCTTATTAGAAAAAATAAACTAAAATCATCCTATGTTCCAACACAAAAACTAGACAAACTATCAAAAAAGAATCATCAAGGTGTAATTGCTAGAATTTCTCCAATTGAGTTTTATGAGCTTCAGGAAATTATGGAGAAAATAGAAGATAAAAAAGATGCATTAATATTAATCCTTGACCAAATTAATGACGTAAGAAATTTTGGAGCAATAATTCGTACAGCTGAAGTATCAGGAGTAGATGCAATTATAATTCAAAACCAGTCATCTGCACCGATTAACGCTGATACAGTAAAAACAAGTGCAGGAGGAGTTTTTAACGTTCCTATTTGTAAAGTAAGCCACATAAAAGATGCTATTTACCATTTAAAATCTTCAAAAATATCGGTTATAGCAACTAGTGAAAAAGCAGAAAAAAATATTTATGATCTATCACTAAAAAAGTCTGTTGCAATCATTATGGGGTCTGAAGAGAGAGGAATAAGCTCATCCGTTCTTAAATTATCTGATGAGATGGTCAAATTACCAATATTTGGAGAAATTGAATCACTAAATGTTTCTGTAGCAACTGGAATTTTTCTATATGAGGTAATAAGACAAAGAATATAAATTACTCTATAAATAACTGCTCAAATCAGATAAATTATTTACCGAAATGATATTATCATTAGGATCAATGTTGTGATAATTAAATAAAATTGCATTTACTCCCACATTAATAGCACCTAATATATCTGCCTGATAGCTATCCCCGATCATTAATGAGTTAGAATTTATTGCATTTGCCTTTTTTAAAGCGTAGTCAAATATTATTGGACTAGGTTTTTTGTGCCCTACTTCTTCAGAAATTGTAATTGTTTTGAAATATTTAGCAATTGTTGATTTTTCTAATTTCTTTTTTTGAACTTCCTTAAAACCATTAGTAATTATATGCATGTTATATTTATTTTCTAAATATTCTAATATTTCTATTGCACCTGGAATTAAGTGATTAAAATCAGACAAGTAATCTATATAATCAAAGGAGAGTTTTCTTATCATACTATCCCCTACTTCAATTTCTAGCTTCTTAAATGTATCTGCTAGCCTGTAAAATCTTAATTTTTCCTTTGATATTTTATTTTCTCTATACAAGTCCCAATAATTAGTATTAATAGGATGATATGCCTCTAAAAATACATCTATATCAATCTCTAATTCATTTAGCTTAAAAATTTTGATAAAAGTTAGATTAGAATTCTTATCAAAATCCCATAGAGTATGATCTAAATCAAAAAATATGTCTGTTATATTGTCTTTATTCATAAATAAATTTACTTGTTCATAAGATCATTTATTAGTCCTAGATCAATTCCTTCAAATTTTCCAGAGCTCATCATCAATAATGCTAAATTAGAATATTCTAATGATGATAAATAGGTAATTAAATCCTTAGCGTTATTTATTACTATTAAATTTTTATGATTAAAAGCTGTCTTAATCTCACTATCTGTTAAGTCCTTCATTCCTTTTAATTTAAGAGCCTTTTTTGAATAAAAAATTATTACTTCATCTGCAGAGCTTAATGTATTGTTGTATTGTTTTATAAAATCAATATTCAAGCTACTATAAGTATGCAATTCAAGACATGCTACAATTTTTTTATCAGAATTTTGGCTCCTTACTGCAGATGTTGTGGCCATGACTTTGCTTGGGGAATGAGCAAAATCCTTATAGGCAATTGAATTTAAATTTTTACATACTAATTCTAATCGATTACTTGCTCCATCAAATGAAGTTATAGCCTTGCAAAAACTATCCTCATCAATTCCCATTTGCTGACAAATGAATTTAGCACCCATTAAATTATTCAAATTATGTTCTCCAAAAATCATTAAAGGAATATTTCTATTGTTTATCTCTATAGATGTAACATTATTTTTCACAGAATATGAGGGAGTGTTATAAGGAATTTTATTAATCCTATTAGTTGATTTGTCAACCATACTATTTAAATCAATATCATCACTATTGTATATTAATGTTCCTTTTTTTTGAATTGAATCAATAAAGATTTTGAATTGGTCTAAATAAATTTCATAGGTAGGAAATACATTAATATGATCCCATGCTATACCACTGATTAAAGCTAAATCAGGCTTATATAAATGAAACTTAGGCCTTAAGTCCATAGGAGAAGTAAGATATTCATCCCCTTCTAATATTATAAATCTATTTTCCTTTGTTATTTTGACCATTACATCAAAGCCTTTTAACTGAGCACCAACCATGTAATCAACATCAATATTATTGAAGTTCATAACATGCAGAATCATAGATGTTATAGTAGTCTTACCATGACTTCCTCCAATAACAACTCTAAATTTATTTCTTGATTGATTAAATATAAATTCAGGATATGAAAATATTTTTATCTCCAATTCCCTTGCTCTTAAAAGTTCAGGGTTATCTGATTTAGCATGCATTCCAAGAATGACTGCATCTAATTCTTTAGAAATATTTTCAGCATTCCATCCACACTTTTCTGGCAATAAACCGTGCTTCATTAATCTTGATTTAGAAGGATCATTAATGATATCATCACTTCCAGAAACAATGTAGTTTTTATTTTTTAATGCTATAGCTAAATTATGCATAGCAGCACCGCCTATTGCTATAAAATGAATTCTCATTGAGAAATAAGTTTTTTTAATTTCAATAATTCTTTATACAAGCTATTATTATTAATATTATTAGAATTATAATAAACAAATGCGTTATCTAACTGCTCATTTGCTTTAGAAAAATCATTCTTATGTAAATATATTTTTGCCAGAAGGTAATATGCATAATCAGGAGTAGATCTATCTCTAGAAGTAAAATTTTCTATATAGTATCTTAGTTGTAATATTCCCCTATCTAAATTCATCTTATTGTTAGCGCATAATTCACCAATACTAAAATTCAAATAGTTATAATCATATTCTGTATCGAAAGAGTCTATATTTTCAACTATTTTATTCAAATAAATATTTGACATTTTATAATCATTCTTAAAATCATAAATATATTTCTTTGCAAACAAGCCATCAATTTGAGAGATGTTTTCTAATTCATTAGCATATTCCAAGGCAAGGGATTTACTGCCTCCTAATAGTTGAGGTAGTTCTGTAAAAATTTGGATTAACACCCACATAGCAGGCTTATTTTTATTATTTAATTCTACAGATTTTAACAAATATTTCTTTGATGTATTGATTAAACTAAGTGATTTAAACATATTAGTTTCATTAGCTTTAGCTGCTAATGTTCCTCCAAGCTTGTAATTATACAAAGAATTATCACTGTCTAATTCAACTAATTTTTGATACTGAATTATTGCATTATCCCAGTCTTTTCTATAACCATAACAATCTCCTAATTTTTTTATTAATATCTCACTATTTGGGTTTTCTTTTATTGAATTTACAATAACCTTTTCTGCAACTATATACTGCTTATTATCAATTAAAGAATCTATGTATTGATGTTGTACCTGAAAATTAAATATTAGTAAAAAAAATAGTAAAATATTATAAAAGTTCATCTGAATTACATTAAACTAACTATTTAGCATATGCCATAATTTGTCTTTTAGCTCTGAAATTCCTTGATTAGCTACTGACGAAATAAAGATATAATCAACATCAAGTTGTTTTTCTAGTTCTATTGAAATGTCCTTACTTAATTCATCATCTAGTAAGTCAGATTTGGTAACAGCTATTAATCTGTCTTTATCTAACATTTCTGGATTATATTTCTTTAATTCATTCAAGAGAATTTTATATCTATTATTAATATCATCTGAGTCGGATGGAATTAAAAAAAGTAAAATAGAATTTCTTTCAATATGTCTCAAAAAATAATGACCTAGACCCTTCCCCTCTGCTGCACCTTCAATAATTCCAGGGATATCAGCCATTACAAATGTTTGATAATCCTTATACTTGACAATTCCTAAATTGGGCTTTAAAGTAGTAAACTCATAATCTCCAATTTTTGGTTTAGCATCAGTAATTACTGATAACAAAGTTGATTTCCCAGCGTTTGGGAAGCCAACTAAACCAACATCAGCTAATAATTTTAACTCTAATGTAATTTTTTTTTCTTCATTAGACATCCCTGATTGGGCATATCTAGGAGTTTGATTAGTTGAAGACTTAAAATGCCAATTACCTCTTCCTCCTATTCCTCCATGACATACAATTTCAGTGTCTCCCTTGTTAGTAATCTCAAATAACTTCTTCTGAGTTTTTGGATCTTTAATAACTGTTCCAAGAGGAACATCTATATAAACATCAGTCCCATCTGCGCCCGTGCTTCTACTTTTCCCACCATCATTTCCGTGTTCTGCCTTAAAATGTCTTTTAAATTTTAAATGGTATAAAGTCCAATAATTTGGATTACCTCTAACAATTATATGACCTCCTCTACCTCCATCTCCACCATCTGGCCCACCTTTAGCAACATATTTTTCACGTCTTAGATGAACAGATCCTTTACCCCCTTTTCCAGAAGTAACATTTATTTTTACATAATCAACAAAATTACCCTCTGTCATAGTAACAAATTATTTAATATTAATAATTAACCAGTTATAGGGAATCTATTACTTTTCTCAATCTTATGCTTGTCTCATCTATTTTCCCTTCACCATTAATTCCATAATATCTATCCTGTTTTTGATAATATTCTTTTAAAATTGCTGTTTTTTTATAGTATTCTTTTATTCTATTTTTTATAATTGATTCGTTAGAATCATCAACCCTACCGCTAGTTTCTCCTCTTTTTATTAATCTTGAAATAAGTATACTATCTTCTACCTCAAATGCTATCATTGCTGAAATATTTGTATTGTTTGAATTCATTAAATGATCTAAGGCCATTGCTTGACTAGTAGTTCTAGGGAAACCATCAAATACAAAACCATTACAATCTAGATTGCTTGCCACAACCTTATTAAGCATTTCAATCGTTACCTCATCAGGAACTAATTCACCCTTATCCATATATTGTTTAACAAGAACTCCTAAAGAGGTGTTGTTTTTGATATTATATCTAAAAACATCGCCAGTAGAAACATGAAATAAATTATAAGCATCCTTAATAATCTCTGCCTGAGTCCCTTTTCCTGCCCCTGGAGGTCCAAATAAAACTATATTTTTCATTAATAATCTATTATATTGTTATGAAGGTAATTTATATAAACAAATATAATCAAATCAATAGGTTAATTTCTAATTGATTAAATATTAAAATGTATTTTTGCGTTAGTTTAATTTATTGAAATATTAAATCTTATATGCAGTACTTCTCTACTAACTTTAAGCTTGGTATTCTAGGTGGAGGTCAGCTTGGAAAAATGATGTTGTCAGAATGTGCAAAATTTGATATATACTGCATTGTACTTGATCCAAATGAAGATGCTCCATGCAGTAATCTAGCCTCAGAATTTTTTGTAGGAGATTTAATGGATTATGATACAGTATTAAATTTTGGCAATAAAGCAGATGTTATAACTATTGAGATTGAAAATGTTAATGCTGATGCATTAGAAAAATTAGAATCTTTAGGTAAAAAAGTTTACCCTTCATCAAATAATATTAAAACAATTCAAAATAAAGGTCTTCAAAAGATTTTTTATAAAGAAAACAACCTTCCAACCTCTGATTTTAAAATTTATGCAAATTTAAAATCTATTGAAAAAGATCTATTAGAAAATAAATTAAATTTTCCTTTTGTCTGGAAAAGCACCCAATTTGGATATGATGGGAAAGGAGTTAAAATTGTGGAAAATAAAGATCAGATAAAAGAACTTCCAAATTTGGAATGTATTGTTGAAGAAAAAATAAAAATACAAAAGGAGCTTTCTGTAATTGTCTCTAGAAATGAGTCCAATCAAGAATCAACTTATCCAATTGTTGAAATGGAATTTAATCAGCAATCAAATTTAGTGGAGCGAGTGATTTGTCCAGCTAATATTCCTCTATCAATAGAGGAAACTGCAGTTCAAATTGCAATAAACTTATCTAGATCACTTAATCATATTGGCCTATTAGCTATAGAAATGTTTTTAACTCAAGACAATAAAGTTCTAATTAATGAAATTGCGCCAAGGCCTCATAATTCTGGTCATCACACAATAGAATGTTGCCATACTTCTCAGTTTGAACAACATCTAAGAAGTATTCTTAATCTACCCCTTGGAGATACATCTATTAAAATTCCAGGAATTATGTTAAATTTGGTAGGTGAGAATAAGGTTGAAGGCGATGTTGCATATGAAAATATGGAAAAGGTAATGAGATTTACAGGGGTAACACCTCACATTTATGGAAAAAGAAAATCAAGATTAAATAGAAAAATGGGGCATATAACAATTGTAAATAAGAATATAGATGATGCAATTGAAATGTCTAAGGAAATAAAAAAAATTATAAAAGTAACTGCAAAATAATATGCTAGAAGTAGGAATTATAATGGGAAGTAAAAGCGATCTCCCAGTCATGCAAAATGCTATAGATATTCTAAATGAATTCGGAATAGATTCAAAAGTAGAGATTGTGTCAGCTCACAGAACTCCAGAAAAGATGTTTAAGTATGCGCAAGATGCTAAGAAAAAAGGTATTAAGGTCATTATTGCTGGAGCTGGAGGTGCTGCGCATCTTCCAGGAATGATTGCTTCAATAACCACCCTTCCTGTTATCGGGGTTCCCATCAAATCTAGAAATTCAATAGATGGATGGGATTCAATTCTTTCAATTTTACAAATGCCTGATGGTGTTCCAGTAGGGACAGTGGCTCTAAATGGTTCAAAAAATGCAGGCATACTTGCTGCACAGATAATAGCAATTACTAATGATAAATTAAGTCAGAAAATTGAAGACTATAAAAAGGAACTTGAAAATAAAGTTATCTCTTCAAACAAAGATTTAAAACAACAATAGTAATACCCATAAAATAGGAATTCCCTCAACCCAAAATGATGAATAGAATTTTGATTGTCTTTTTTTGCTATTGATAATTAAAAATATCATTAGAAATGAAATTATAAAAACGTCTAATGATAAATTATTTATAGCATTAAGTTTCATCTTTAAAAATTCAATTAAAAGAAAAAATAGGATCATTATAAATCCTAAAATTTTTGTGTTTCTAATACCGATTTTTTGAGGAATTGTACTTAATCTAGTATCATCAATATCTATATCTCTAATTTCAAATGGTATAATTGCGATTAAAACATAAATAAAAATCTGAATAAAAATAAATAGTATAAATAATAGCCCGAAATCCTTGTAAAATTGTAAAGGGAGTAATACAGCAATTAAAGTCCATACTAATGCAACAAGATATATTTTTAAGCCTTTTGTTGCACGTAAATTATAATTTGAAATTAAAGGGATAGCATATAAAAATGTAATTATACCAGCAAATGATACTAAAACAATCTCATATAATGATAAATAAAATGTAAAGAAAAATACAGATAAGAAAGAAAAAACTGAAATCACTATAATAACCTTTATCTTATATGAAATATTGTTATAGTTATCAATTACAAATTTGAAATATTTAATAAAATTATATGCTAATAAGCTAGAAAAAAAAGTAAAATATAATAGATTATTATTTATAGATGAACAATACTTTATCATTATCATAGCCTGTAAACAACATACTGATAAAGAGACATGTATACTAGAATCTATATAAAAGTTAAAAAAATGTTTGAGTAATTTCATCTAATTATTATTTGTTGATAAACTAATAATCATATTTAATAATTAATAGCAGATAATATTATAAAAATATCATTATTTAAGTATTTTTACATTCACTAATTCATCATTTTAATGAATACTGAATCTTTCCTAATAAGACATATTGGTCCGCGAGATGAAGATATCAAAAAAATGCTTAAAATAATCAAGGCAAAATCTCTTGATCAGCTTATTGATGAAACCCTGCCTAATGATATAAAATTAAAAGGACCTCTAGAATTAGACAACCCATTAAGTGAGTCTGAATATTTAATGCATCTTAAAAAGATATCAGCATTAAATAAAGTTTATAAATCCTATATTGGATTAGGATATAATAGATCATATTTGCCAGCTGTAATCCAAAGGAATATTTTAGAAAATCCAGGCTGGTATACAGCATATACTCCATATCAAGCAGAAATATCACAAGGCCGAATGGAAGCGTTACTTAATTTTCAAACCATGATTACTGATTTAACAGGAATGGAAATTTCTAATGCATCATTATTAGATGAAAGTACTGCTGCAGCTGAAGCTATGAACTTATTATATGCTGTAAGAGATAGGGAACAGAAAAAAAGTAATGTATCAAAATTCTTTGTTTCTAAAGATATTTTTCCTCAAACTCTTTCTGTATTGAAGACTAGGTCAAAACCTATAGGAATTGAATTAGTTATTGATGATGTTGAGAATTTTGATTTTGATTCTACATTTTTTGGTGCATTAATTCAATATCCTGGAGCCTCTGGAGAAATAAAAAATATTAGTTCATTTATTTCTAAATGCATTTCTAATAATATTAAAACTGCTGTTGCAGCTGATATTTTAAGTCTAGTCCTTTTAGAATCTCCTGGCGAAATTGGTGCAGATGTTGTAGTTGGAACAACCCAAAGATTCGGAATACCCCTTGGCTATGGTGGACCACATGCAGGATATTTTGCAACCAAGGAAGCCTACAAAAGAAATATTCCTGGAAGAATTATTGGCATTTCAATTGATTGTGATGGAGATAAAGCCTTCAGAATGGCATTGCAAACAAGAGAACAGCACATAAAACGAGATAAGGCTACATCAAACATATGTACTGCTCAAGTTCTTTTAGCAGTTATGGCTGGTATGTATGCAGTATATCACGGCCCTAAGGGTCTTAAAGAAATTGCTAATAAAGTTCATTTTACTGCTGTAACACTATCAAAAAAGTTAAAATCCTTAGGATTAAATCAATTAAATTCATCATTTTTTGATACTATAAGAATTGAAGCTAATAGAAATGATATAGAAAAAGAAGCTGAACGACATGAGATAAATTTTTATTATCCATCTAAAAATATAGTTTCAATAACTATAAATGAAACAATTACTGAAGATGATCTAAACGATATAGTCTCAGTTTTTTCAAAGATTACAAAAAAAACAATTATCACATTAGATAAAATTGAAGAAGAGTCTGCAATTAGCAAATCATTTATTAGAAAAACTGGCTTTTTGACAAACTCTGTATTTAGTTCATATCATTCAGAAACTGAATTGATGAGATACATAAAATCTCTAGAAAATAAAGATTTATCTCTTAATAGATCCATGATATCATTAGGATCATGCACTATGAAATTAAACGCATCAGCGGAAATGCTTCCGTTAAGTTGGAATCGTTGGGGAAATATTCATCCTTTTGCCCCAAAATCTCAAACAAAAGGATTTGAATTTATCTTAAAAAAACTTGAAAATCAACTAAAAGAAATTACAGGTTTTTCTGCAACATCATTACAGCCCAATTCTGGTGCTCAAGGAGAGTATGCAGGATTAATGGTAATTAAGGCATTTCACGAAAGCAAAGGAAATGGCAATAGAAATATATGTTTAATCCCTTCATCTGCTCACGGGACTAATCCAGCAAGTGCTGTGATGGCAGGCATGAAAGTAGTAGTAGTTAAATCAAATGAAAAAGGCAATATTGATATAGATGATTTAAAGTCAAAAGCTATTGAAAATAAAGAGAATTTAGCTGCCTTGATGGTTACTTATCCTTCAACTCATGGAGTTTTTGAATCAAATATAATTGAAATAACAAACACTATTCATCATAACGGGGGGCAAGTATATATGGATGGAGCAAATATGAATGCTCAAGTTGGCATAACAAATCCAAAAATAATTGGAGCAGATGTTTGCCATCTCAATCTACATAAAACTTTTGCAATTCCACACGGCGGTGGTGGACCTGGAGTAGGTCCTATATGCGTGGCAAAACATCTAGCGCCATTCTTGCCTTCTAATCCTATTATAAACGTTGGAGGAACAAATGCGATTAGTGCTATTTCTTCTGCTCCATATGGTTCAGCATTAGCTTGTTTAATCTCGTATGGATACATATCAATGTTAGGAGCAAAAGGACTCACAAAAGCTACAAAAATTGCAATTTTAAATGCTAATTATATAAAAGAGCGATTATCAAAAAAATATAAAATTCTTTATTCTGGTAAGCTCGGAAGAGCTGCTCATGAAATGATAATTGATTGTAGGCCATTTAAAGAAAATGGGATAGAGGTTAGTGATATTGCCAAAAGATTAATTGACTACGGATTTCACGCGCCAACTGTATCATTCCCAGTTGTAGGCACATTGATGATAGAACCAACAGAAAGTGAGAGTAAAAATGAATTGGACAGATTCTGTAATGCTATGTTATCAATTAGGGAAGAAATCTCTAATTGTTCGGAAAATGATAAAAATAATATTCTAAAAAATGCACCACATACTCTTTCAATGGTTACATCCGATAATTGGAAATATGAGTATTCAAGAGAACAAGCTGCATTTCCAATTGAATATTTAAAAGAAAATAAATTCTGGGCATCAGTTAGGCGAGTAGATGATGCATACGGAGATAGAAATTTAATATGTAATTGTATTTCAATAGAAGAATATAATAGTTAATATTTTAATTAATTATTAATATTTAATAAGTTTAACAATTAAAAGTAATTAACAATTAAAAAATGGGAATAAAAATAATAGGTAGCGGAAGTTGTATTCCAGAAATTGTTCAAGAAAATTCTACATTTATAAAGAATTCATTTTATAATTCAGATGGAACTAAAATTGAATCACCTAATTCTGAGATCATTGAAAAATTTAAAAAAATTACTGGGATTAGTGAAAGAAAATATGCAAATAAAGATTTAAATACCTCTGACCTTGGATTTATTGCTGCAAAGAATGCTATTGAGAATGCCAATATTGATCCTGAAACTATCGATTATATTATTCTTGCTCACAACTTTGGAAATGTAAAATATAATTCTAACGAAATAGATGTTTTCCCTGGATTAGCAGTGAGAGTTAAAAATTTATTAAAAATCCAAAATCCAAAATGTGTTGCTTATGATATTTTATTTGGATGTCCAGGATGGCTTGAAGCAGTTATTCAAGCAAAAAGTTTTATAAAATCTGGTATGGCAAAACGCTGTCTAGCTATAGGAGCTGATACTCTATCCAGAGTCATTGATGAATATGATAGAGATGCAATGATTTATGCGGATGGTGCTGGAGCAACCATTCTTGAAGAATCAGATGAAAAAGGTGGAATTTTGTCTCATAAAACTGAGTCGTATACAAATGATGAACTTTGCTATTTATTTTATGGCAAGTCGAATAATCAATCCTTAAATAATGATTCTAGATATATAAAGATGAATGGTAGAAAAGTTTATGAATTTGCTCTAACAAATGTTCCAAATGCAATTAAAATGTGTATCGATGAAGCTGGAGTTAAAATATCTGACGTAAAAAAAATATTACTCCATCAGGCTAATGCAAAAATGGATACTGCTATGGGTAAGAGGTTATATGAATTATATGACCTTGAATTTGATGAAGATATTATGCCATTAACCGTAAAATATTTTGGCAATAGTTCAGTTGCAACCATTCCAACAATGTTAGATTTAATAAGGAGAAAAAAATTAGACAACCACGTTTTTAACTCTGGTGATATTATAATTTTTGCTAGTGTAGGTGCAGGCATGCATATTAATGCAATGGTTTATCAATATTAAAATTGATAAATGTATAATGACAACTATCCATATAAGAGATTTAATATAACACTTGAGTTTTTACAAAACCATATAGAAAAAGATAAATTAATTCTAGATCTAGGCGTAGAGAACCCCCTTTCATCATTAATAAGAGATAATGGTTATAGAGTAGAAAATACTTCTGGTGAAGATCTTGACATTGATAGATCTAAAATTATAAATTCAAATGCTGAAGTAGTAACCGCTTTTGAAGTTTTTGAACATTTATTAGATCCTTATAATGTTCTTAAAGATATTAAAGCAAAAAAACTAGTTGCAAGTGTCCCATTAAGATTATGGTTCGCAAGTGCTTATAAAAACAATAATGATGATAGAGACAGACATTTTCATGAATTTGAAGATTGGCAGTTTAAATGGCTTCTTAATAAAGCAGGATGGAAAATCATGGATTATAAAAAGTTTACAAATCCTGTAAAAAAGATAGGCATAAGGCCTTTTCTTAGATTGATTACTCCTAGATATTATTTAGTATACGCAGAGAAAATATAATACACTAAATGAATATATATGTTATAATACCTGTGTTTAATGAAGAAAAGTTTTTAAACGATTCTATAGATTCTATAGTAAAACAAATATTACTTCCAAAAAAGCTATTACTTGTCAATGACAATTCAACTGATAATTCAGAAAATATATTAAAAAAATATTCTAATAAATTTTCTTGGATTGAGTATATAAATATAGAATCAAAACAGATTCATATTCCTGGAGAAAAGGTAATCAATGCCTTTAATAAAGGTTTAGATAAACTTGATTCAAATTATGATATAATATGCAAATTTGATTCTGATATTATTTTACCAACCAATTATCTAGAATCAGTTGCGAAAATATTTATAAATAATCTAAAAGTAGGAATAGCTGGGGGAAACCTATGTGTAAAGAAAAATAATCATTGGATATATGAAAACATATCTTCAAAAGATCATGTAAGAGGACCAATTAAATCATATAGAAAAAAGTGTTTTGAGGAAATTAATGGACTAAGATCATCAATAGGATGGGATACTGTAGATGTTTTGATTGCACAATTTTATGGTTGGGGAATAAAAACAGATAAAACTCTATTGGTTAAACATTTAAAACCCACAGGAACAAATTATTCTTATAATTCTAAATTTCTACAGGGAGAGGCTTTGTATAAGATGAGGTTTGGAGTAGTATTAAGTTTAATTTCTGTTATAAAAACTTCAAATAACCTTGGTAGATTTTCAATGATATTTTTTGCCTTTTTTGGATATTTAAATGCATTTGTTAAAAGGAAAGAAAAAATCGTTACAAAAAAACAAGGTAAATTTATTAGAAAATTTAGATGGGGAAAAGTTTATTCTAAATTGTTAAAAAGCTAATTCGTTTAAATCTACATTTCCTCCAGAAATAACTACTCCAACTTTTTTATTTCTATAAATTTCTTTTTTAGCAATCAATCCAGCTAACGCTACAGCACTAGATGGTTCAATTACAAGATCTAATTTTTCAATAAAAATTTTCATCGTATTTATAATCTCAACTTCCTTAACACATATAATTTCCCTAATTAATTTTTTAATTATTGGAAAATTAATATCACCCAAATTTGTTCTTAATCCATCAGCAATTGTTTTTGTGCTAGAGTTATATTCAATCTTTCCAGACTGTAATGACCTATAGGCGTCATCTACTTCTTTTGGTTCAACTCCTATAACTTCACATTTATTTGAAAAAACATCTGAAGCTATAGCAATTCCTGAAATTAATCCTCCTCCTCCAACAGGTGTTAAAATGTAATCTAAATCTGGGAATTCTTTTAATAATTCAGTTCCAATTGTTGAATTACCTAAAATCACATCTATATCATTAGATGGATGGATAAAATGTAAATCATTTTCTAATAGAATCCTAGAAGTTGTTTTTTCTCTGGCTTCAAGAGTAGACTTACATTCAATTAAATTAACATCATATTTCAAAACAGAGTTTTTCTTAATTCTTGGAGCATTTTTTGGCATAACTATATAAGCATTTATGTTTTGCAAATTGGATGCACATGCTAGACCCTGAGCAAAATTTCCTGACGAATGTGTTATAACTCCTTTTTCTTTAGATTTTTTTGAAAGAGACTTAAGTGCATTTGAAGCTGCCCTTATCTTAAAAGAGCCTGTTTTTTGAAAATTTTCACATTTAAAGTAAACCTTACAATTACATAAATCATTAATAAAATCAAATTGTAAAACAGGTGTTTTATTTATAAATGGTTTAATCTTTTCGTGAGTTTCTAATAATAAATCTTTAGAAAATTCCATCTAATCTATTATTAAAGATTTTGAACATAATTTAAGGATGCATCAGAAAGTTTTTTAATTCCTTTTAAATAATCGCCACCAGCAGTAGCATAGAAAGGCTGTCCCCCGCCATTAGCTTTAATATGTTTTGATAATTCATTAATCACATTACGTGCATCGTAGTTCTTGCTTTTCACGAGTTCCTTAGAAATATAACAGCTTATATAAATTTTAGAATTATATTCAGAAATTAGAATAATAAATAAATTGTTGAATTCATTTCCAAGACCAAAAATTAAATTTTTCATTGCTGATGGATTTAGAGAAACATTTCTTGAAATAAATCTAATCCCTTTCTTTTCTTCTAATTGAGTTTTAATTGAATCCTTTATTGAATTAATTTTTTTCTTTATAAATTGATTTCTCTCCTTTTTTAATTTATTATTTTCTTCTATTAACTCAGCAATAGACTTAACAATATTTCCTGAATTATTTAATAATTTTCTTGTTTTATTATACTCATTTTCTTTATCAGTATAATACTCTTTTACTGAATCAAATGTAATAGCTTCAATTCTTCTTATTCCTGAAGCTATAGCACCTTCAGATTTTATTTTAAACTGCCATATATCAAAAGTATTTTTTACATGAGTTCCTCCACAAAGCTCATATGAACTCCCAAATTTAATGGTCCTTACTGTATCTCCATATTTTTCATCAAATAAAGCAATTGCACCATCAGAAATAGCTTTATCAATTGGAACATTTCTGTTTTCTTCCAAATCTAATTTTCCTTCAATTCTTGCATTGACAAAATTTTCTATTTCAGTTAACTGATCCATATTTACTTTAGAAAAGTGCGAGAAATCAAAACGTAAATGATCAGAACTTACTCTGCTACCTTTTTGCTGAACATGATCTCCTAAAACTTCTCTTAGAGCTTGATGAAGAAGATGAGTTGCAGTATGATTGCACTGGGTTCTAAACCTTTGCTTTCTATCTACTACTGCATTAAATGTCTCTGATACATTTTTTGGCAAGTTTTTTGTTATATGAATAGATAAATTGCCTTCTTTAACAGTGTCAGTTATATATATAATATCTCCATTAGAAGATTCCAAATAACCTTTGTCACCTACTTGACCACCTGATTCAGCATAAAAGGGTGTTAAATTAAATACTAACTGATATAATTCACCATCTTTAGAAGAAATTACTTTTCTATATTTAACCAACTTTACCTTAGATTCTAGAGAGTCATAACCTATAAACTCTTGTACTGGATCATTTATCAATACTACCCAATCATCAAATGATTTTTCACTAGCAGCTCTTGATCTATGTTTTTGATTCTCTAATTGCTTTTCAAATCCTTTTATGTCAAGTTTTAATCCTTTTTCATTTAATATTAAGGAAGTCAAATCAACAGGGAATCCAAATGTATCATATAGTTCAAAAGCTTTTTCTCCAGAAATTATTTTTTTCTTACTTGAATTGATTATTTGGTTTAAAAGTACTAATCCTTGATCCAAGGTCCTTAAAAAAGAACTCTCCTCTTCTTTTATTACATTTTCTATTAGTTTTCTTTGTGATTTTATTTCAGGATATGCACTTCCCATTTTTTTAACTAAAACACCAACTAATCTATATATAAAAGGCTCTTTTTTATCTAAAAAAGTAAAGGCATATCTAATTGCTCTTCTTAAAATACGTCTTATAACATATCCTGCTCCCGTATTACTAGGAAGTTGTCCGTCAGAAATTGAGAATGAAACTGCTCTTAAATGGTCAGATATGACCCGCATGGCTACATCTACATTATTTTCCGTCCCATACTCTAATCCAGTAATAGTTTCAATTTCTCTAATAATAGGTGTAAAAATATCTGTTGAATAATTGGACTCTACTCCCTGAATAACCATACATAATCTCTCAAAACCCATTCCAGTATCAATATGTTTTTTGGGCAAATCCTCTAATTTACCATTTGCCTTTCTATTGTACTGAATAAATACCAAATTCCACAATTCAACAACCTTTGGATGATCCTTATTAACCAAATCTCTTCCAGAAATATTATTTTTTTCTTTTTCATCCCTTAAATCAATATGAATTTCACTACATGGTCCACAAGGACCTTGATCTCCCATTTCCCAGAAATTATCCTTCTTTTCAAAATTTAATATTCTTTCTTCAGGTATTATCTTTTTCCATATATCATATGCTTCTGTATCTAATGGAACATTATCTTTATTAGATCCGCAAAATATTGTCACATATAGGTTGTCTGGATTAATTTTATATACTTTTGTTAATAATTCCCAAGACCATTCAATAGCTTCTTTCTTAAAGTAATCTCCAAAACTCCAATTACCTAACATCTCAAAAAATGTATGATGATAAGTGTCTATTCCAACTTCTTCCAAATCATTATGTTTCCCTGAAACTCTAAGACATTTTTGACTATTAACAATTCTCTTACTTTTTGGATTAGATTCTCCTAGAAAAAACTCCTTAAATGGTGCCATTCCTGAATTAATGAACATTAAACTAGGATCATTTTTTGAAATAATGGGTACAGAAGAATGTATCTGATGATTTTTACTAATAAAAAAATCTAAAAATTTATTTCTTATTGTTTGAGAATTCATTTTTCAGATTACCATTAGACTAAATTACACATAATGTAAAACTATTGTTATATTTGCATTAATATTTTTACAATCAGTAAGAATATACAAAAATACGATTTTAAATTATGCCTAAAGTAAAATATTATTACGATTCTAATACGCTTTCGTATAAAAAAATTAAAACAACTAAAAGAACTGTTTTAAAATACGTTTCAGTATACCTTTTGGGTTCTGCATTGTTTGGGTTTTTATTTATTCTAATTGTAAGTAAATATTTTGAATCCCCAAAAGAAAAATCTCTAACACGAGAACTGCAAAATTTACAAATGCAATTTTCAGTTTTAAATAAAAAAATGGATAATGCTGAAAGTGTATTATCAAATATTGAGGAAAGAGATAATGCTATTTATAGAATATATTTTGACGCTAATCCAATTAGTGAAGATAAAAGAAAAGCTGGTATAGGTGGTGTAAATAGATATAAAAAATATGATGGATATGATTACTCAAACTTAATTAAAGAGAGTGCTAAAAAAATTGATGTTTTACAAAAAAGAATGATTATTCAGTCTAAGTCTTTAGATGAAATCACAAGCCTTGCCTCTAAAAAGGAAAAGTTATTGAAATCAATTCCTGCAATTCAACCAATAAATAATAATGATCTTACAAGAATAGCTTCAGGTTTTGGTTATAGATCGGATCCATTTACAAAGGTTTTAAAGTTTCATTATGGCATGGATTTTACAGCTCCTAGAGGAACACCTATATATGCAAGTGGTGATGGTATTGTTAAAAGAGCTGATAGTAGATCGTCTGGATATGGCAAACATATTAGAATTGATCACGGCTATGGATATACAAGTTTATATGGACATCTCTACAAATACAATGTAAAAAAATATCAAAAAGTAAAAAGAGGTGATTTAATTGGTTATGTTGGAAGTTCTGGGAGGTCTAATGCACCACATCTTCACTATGAAATATTTAAAGATAAAATTAAAATTAATCCAGTTAATTTCTATTATGGTAATTTAACAGCTAAAGAATTTGATGAATTATTAAAGAAAACTTCTGTTGTAAATGAATCACTTGACTAATGAAAATTGATCTGCCTGAAAAAAGATATTATTCAATTGGTGAAGTAGCTGATGCCTTTGATGTTAATCCTTCTCTAATTAGATTCTGGGAAACTGAATTCTCAATTTTAAATCCTAAAAAAAATGCAAAGGGTAATAGAAAATTCACAACGCAAGATGTTGAAAATTTAAGCCACGTATATTTTTTAGTAAAAGAACGAGGATATACTATTGAGGGTGCAAAAACATATATAAAAGAGCATAAAAAGAAATCTCTAAATACACTTGGTATAATAAATAAACTAAAAGAAATTAGATCTAGATTAATAAAGATAAAAGAACAACTTTAACTTATTTCTTTCTCATATATATATCAATCTGCGCTCCACATAAGTCAAAATTTTCTCTAATTTTATTTTCAAGAAATCTTTTATAAGGATCCTTTATATACTGAGGCAAATTACAAAAGAAAGCAAATTGTGGATGTGAAGTAGGAAGTTGTGTAATGTATTTTATCTTAACATACTTCCCCTTTATTGCTGGTGGTGGATACTTAGCAATTATTGGTAATAAAATATCGTTTAATTCTCTAGTTTTAATTTTTTTAGACCTATTAGTATATACATCAACTGCAGATTCAATTGCCTTATATATTCTTTGCTTATTTATTATTGAAACAAAAATTATTGGAACATCAACAAAAGGTTCAATTTCTTTTTTGATTTGAATCTCATAATTCTTTGTTGATTTATTGTCTTTTTCAATTAAATCCCATTTATTAGCAATAATTACTATTCCTTTTTTATTTCTTTCACATAGCCAAAAAATATTTTTTACTTGTGAATCAAATCCTCTGCTAACATCATAAATTAATAAACAGACATCAGAATATTCAATAGCCCTGACACTGCGCATTACAGAATAAAACTCAAGATTTTCTTTTACTTTTGATTTTCTCCTTATGCCAGCAGTATCAACTAAATTGAACTCAAATCCAAATCTCTTATATTTTGTATGAATTGAATCCCTTGTTGTGCCTGGTATGTCTGTTACGATATTTCTGTTCTCTCCAATTAATGCATTGATAAATGAAGATTTTCCTGCGTTAGGTCTTCCAATAACAGCAAATTTTGGCAGATCATCTGAAAGGTCAATATCTTCTGAAAAATCCTTGACAACATCATCGAGTAAATCCCCTGTTCCAAATCCATTAATGCTTGCAATTGGATAATATTTATCGATTCCTAATTCATAAAACTCAGTAGCATCATTAATTCTAGCTGAACTATCGACCTTATTAACAACTAAATAAACAGGTTTGTTATTTTTTCTAAGCATATTTGCTATATCCATATCCATAGAAGTTATTCCAGACTCAACATCAACCATAAAAATGATTATATCAGCTTCATCTATTGCTAATTCAACTTGCTTATCAATTTCTAATTCAAATATATCATCACTACCAACAATATAACCGCCAGTATCAATTAATGAAAATTCTTTTCCATTCCAATCTCCTTTTCCATAGTTTCTGTCTCTAGTAACGCCACTAACTGAATCAACAATAGCTTCTCTTTGTTTTACAATTCTGTTAAACAAAGTTGACTTACCTACATTAGGCCTCCCTACTATGGCTATTATATTACTCATATTATTAAAATGTGTGCAAAGATAGTAGTAAAATTAAATTTAAAAAAAAAAGAGTAGATTAAAATGACAGGTATTATTTATAGCCAAATCTCTTTAATTGATTCTGATTACTTCTCCAATTTTTATTAACCTTTACAAATAATTCTATATGGATTTGTTTGCCAAAAAAAGTTTCTAAATCTTTTCTTGATTTGATTCCTACTTTCTTTAATGCACTCCCTTTATGACCAATTATTATTCCTTTCTGACTATCTCTCTCAACCATTATTACTGATCTAATTCTTATAATCTTTTCGTCTTCTTTGAATTCTTCAGTTAATATTTCAACAGAATAAGGAATTTCTTTATTATAATTTAACAGGATTTTCTCACGAATTATTTCATTTACAAAAAACCTCTCTGGTTTATCAGTAAGTTGATCTTTAGGAAAATATGGTGGGCATTCTGGTAATAATTCAATTAATCTTTGAAGAAGATTATCCACTTGAAATTTTTTAAGAGCTGAAATTGGAAATATTTCTGCATTTGGAAGTTTTGTTTTCCATTCATCAACTTGATTCTCTAATTCTTCTTGATTAGATAGATCAATTTTGTTAATTAATAATATTACAGGGATAGATGAAGATTTTATTTTATTAAATAAATTTTCATCCTTTAAGCTTGATTCTCCAATCTCTATCATATATATTATAATATCTGCGTCATTAATAGCAGTTTTAACAAAATCCATCATCGAAGATTGAAGCTCATAAGAGGGTTTAATTACACCAGGAGTGTCTGATAAAACTAATTGAAAATCCTCTCCATTGACGATTCCTAAAATTCTATGCCTTGTGGTTTGAGCCTTTGAAGTAATAATTGAAAGCTTTTCTCCTACCAAAGAATTCATCAATGTTGATTTTCCAACATTTGGATTACCTATAATATTTACAAATCCAGCCTTATGCATGAAGTCAAAAGTATTAATTATCTTTTTAATGATAAATAATAAAAGGAAAGTTATAACAGTATTATTAAAATTTTATATATAGAAAAAAAAGAATATTTAAATCCTTAGTTTTTTAAATTTTTAACTAAGCAATAAATTTTTCATGGGATTTAATGATTTATTATTTAAGCTATAATAAAACAATTATTATTTATTTTCAATTATCTCTACTCCCCGATCATTTATTTTTGAAACGTATGTTGAAAATTCTAATCCAGATCCTAAATAAACTCTATTAATAGATTGTTCTACATGCTTTGCTCGATCAATTCCCTGACTCAGGGCAAAAATTGATGGACCTGAACCAGAAATGGAACAACCTAATGCTCCATTAGATAAACACTCTGATTTAATTTCTTGAAATTTTGGAATAAGCTTACTTCGATGCTTTTCAATTAAATGGTCGTTAAGTGATGATTTGATTAAATCATAATCACTTGTATGAAGACCGTGTATAAGACTGCCAAAATTTGCCAATTGTTTCGTAGCATCTTCTAAACTAACATCTTTTGGTAAAATACTTCTTGAATATGAAGTTTTTACTTCAATTTTAGGATGAACAATTGTACAATATAGATCATTTGGAGATGGTATTTTTATTATTTCTAAAGGAGAAATACTTTTCACTAAAACAAAACCTCCCAATAATGCAGGAGCAATATTATCTGGATGCTCAAACATACCATCTTCTTGCATATCTTTCATTGCAAACTTTATAAGATCACCCATAGTAAATGGATCCCCCATTAATTTATTTATAGCATATACACTGCCTGCTGCACTAGCTCCGCTGCTGCCTATTCCACTTCCTGGTTTTATTTTTTTAATAATCTCTATTTCAAAACCGCAATCTGGATTTAATTTTTCTATTAATTTTGATGCAGAAACTGTTGCAACGTTTTTTTTAATATCCATAGGAAGATCAAAGCCAGAAACATTTTTAATTGTTAATCCTTTCTGGACTGTTTTCCTAACAATCATCTCATCACCAATAGATTCCAACGGAAATCCAAGAACATCAAAACCACAGGCAACATTAGATACTGTTCCAGGAGAAAAAACTCTTACCTCATTTATCATATATTTTGGGGGTTTAATTTATAACAAATTTAACTTTAAATTCTTTATATATTATAATGAAATCTGTAAATTGGGATATATTAATTTTAAATAAACCAAAATGAAAATGCTTAGTAGAATACTTGTTCTAATCACCTTAGTTTGTTCTTATACAATAAATGCACAAACAGTAGATGAGATAATTGATAATTATTTTGAGAATACTGGAGGAGTAGAAAATTGGGAGAAAATAGAAGGCATTAAAATGAATGCAAAAGTTAACCAAGGAGGAATGGAAATTCCTCTTGAAATCGTGCAGTTAAAGAGTGGAAAAATGATGACAACCATTAACTTTCAAGGCCAGAGTATAAAACAAGGTGTTTTTGATGGAGAGGTGCTATGGAGTACAAATTTTATGACTCAGAAAGCTGAAAAAAGCGATGAAGAATCAACAAATATGGTTAAAAATGAAATGAATCAATTCCCAGATCCTTTTCTAAACTATAAAGCAAAAGGATTTACGGCCGAATTAGTAGGGACTGAGACTGTGGATGGTTCTGAAACATTCAAGATTAAACTTACAACAACACCAAATATTATAGAAGGAAAAGAGGTGCCGAGTATCGCATATTATTTCTTTGATAACGAGAACTTTGTGCCTATTCAAGTTCAAAAAGAAATACCAATTGGTCCTGGCAAAGGAATGGTCTCCGAAATTAAAATGAGTGATTATCAAGAAGCTGGTGATGTATATATGCCTTTTTCAATGACTCAAGGAGTAAAAGGTCAGCCAGGATCTCCAATTAATATGGATAAAATTGAAATCAATCCAACTGTTGATGATAGTGAATTTACATTTCCTGAATCAGAACTAGAACCTGAAGAAAACTAGTTAATCATACTTTCTTAATTTATAATCATACTTTTTTAATTTATAAAATACGCTATGAAAAAAATACTTTTTATTTTTACTGCCCTCCTTTTATCGCAAAACACATCTCTTGGTCAATCTAATATTAAATTAGAAAATTACTTTGGTGATCTAAGAGCTAGACATATAGGTCCAGCTGTCATGAGTGGTAGAATCAATGATATGGAAAATCATCCTACGGATCCAAAAATTATTTATGCTGGAGCTGCAGGTGGAGGAGTTTGGAAATCAAACGATGCTGGAACAACATTTAATCCAATTTTTGACGAATATTGTCAATCTATTGGAGCTATTGAAATCGATCCTAATGATCCTGACAATACAATATATGTTGGAACAGGAGAAACATGGCCTAGAAATAGTGTTTCAGTTGGAGATGGTTTATATAAATCAAATGATGGAGGAAACAATTGGGAAAAAATTGGATTTGATAAATCTGAAAGAATTGCAAATATTATTGTTAATCCAACTAATTCAAAGGAAATTATTGTTGGTGTATTAGGTGCTCTTTGGTCTGATAGTGAAGAAAGAGGAGTGTATAAAACAATTGATGGTGGGGTTACTTGGAAGAAAATTTTATATGTTAATCAATCAACAGGCTGTGCTGATTTAGCAATTAATCCTAAAGATCCAAACATAATTTATGCCTCCATGTGGGAATTTAGAAGAACAGGCTGGTCATTTAATTCTGGAGGCAATAATAGTGCGTTATACAAATCAATAGATGGAGGAGAAAATTGGGAAAAAATACATAATGGATTTCCTGAAGGCAAACTAGGTAGACTAGCAATTGCAGTAGCTAATTCAAATCCAGAGGTAGTATATACTGTTATTGAAGCAGAAAAAGATGAAAAGAAAGGGCTTTATAAAAGTACTGATGCTGGTAATAGCTGGGAACAAATGAATAATGACTTTGGAATTACTGTAAGGCCTTTTTATTTCTCTAGAATAGCAGTAGATCCTAAAGATGAAAATATAATAATTAAAGGAGGATTATCCGGATCTATTTCTAAAGATGGTGGCAAGACTTTTAAAGATTTAGGATTTATGCATAGTGATATTCATGATGTAATTTTTGATATAAACAATTCTGACATATTGTATGTTGGCACAGATGGAGGTGTATATAGGTCTTGGAATAAAGGAACTACAATGGAAATTGTTGAAAATCTCCCTCTATCACAATTTTATCATATTAGTGTCGACAATGACACTCCTTATAATGTTTATGGCGGATTACAAGATAATGGTTCTTGGTATGGGCCCTCATATGCTCCGGGGGGGATAACTGCTAAAGAATGGAATCCGGTAGGTCAAGGAGATGGTTTTAGGGTGCTGAGACATCCCACAAAAAATATTATTTATTCAGAGATGCAAGGAGCTGAAAATGTTTGGAGATATGATGTTGACAATAATTTAGTAAAAACTATACAGCCACTTGCTGTAAGTGGTTATGAAGACTATAGATTTAATTGGAATGCACCAATAGCAACTAGTTCTAATAAACATGATAGATTTTATGTTGGGAGTCAATATTTACATAAATCGGAAGATATGGGAGATAGCTGGCAAATAATATCTCCAGATTTAACAACAAATGATCCAAAAAAACAAAATCAAGAAAATTCTGGTGGTTTGTCAATGGATAATTCAGGAGCTGAAAACCACACAACAATTTTTACTATTGCAGAATCCCCTTTAGATGAAAATACTATATGGGTTGGAACAGATGATGGGAATATTCAAGTAACTACAGATGGAGGAAAAACATGGACTAATACAGTTTCTAGCATTGTAGGAGTCCCTGAAAACACTTGGGTATATCATATTGAAGCAAGTTCACATGATTCTAAAACTGCATATGCTGTTTTTGATGGGCATACATCAGGAGATATGGCTGCATATGCTTATAAAACAACTGATCTTGGTAAAACATGGAAAAATATAATACCTGCTAATGATGTTAATGGATTTATAAGAAATATTCAAGAGGATTATGTTAATCCTAATTTGCTTTTTTTAGGAACTGAATTTGGTTTATATATTACTATTAATGGCGGTAATTCTTGGGCAAAATTCAGTAAAAATATGCCATCCGTAGCAGTGCATTTTATTGATATGCACAAAGAGACAAATGATCTTGTAATGGGTACTCATGGAAGAGGAGTAATTATAATTAATGATATATCACCTCTTAGAGAAATAAAATCTGAAACACTATCTAGTAAGTTGCATTTTTTCAGTGAAGACTCTTACATTATGAATGATTACAGTGGATTTTCAGATAATTTTGGTAGGGAAACACAATTTGTAGGAGAAAATCCTTCTTTTGATTGCCAAATAAAATATCTACTTCCAAAAAGACATACATTTGGAAAAATGACATTTGAGATTCAGGACATGAATGGTAATTTACTTTCTAAACTAGGTGCGGGAAAATCAAAAGGAATAAATATTGTAAACTGGAATTATACAATTAAGCAACCAAAAATTGCAAAAGGGAAAACATTTAGTTTTGGAGGGTTTACTTCTCCAAGAGTTGCAGCTGGAACTTATAAAGCAGTAATTAAAAAAGGTAGAGACACTTATGAAAAAGAATTTGATGTGGTTTATGATCAAAATACTGGCCTAAATTCTGATGAAAGAAAAATGCAATATGAGGTAGTTATGAAAATGTATAATATGGTTCAAGATTTAGCATATTTAGTGTATAAATTAGATGCTATTGTTAAAGATGAAAAGACTAATAAGAAAACTGCTTCCAAATTAAATGAATTAAAAGAGACCCTTGTAATAACTACAGGAGATAACTATGTAGGAATGGCCAAAAGACAACTTAGAGAGAAAATGGCTGACTTATATAGTAAAATTGCATCAAGTTATGATAAGCCTTCAGAAAATGAACTGAATAATTTAAGTTTAATTGAAGATGAATTTAATAGAGCTAAAACCAAATTCAATAAGCTTAAAAAGAAAGTTAAATTAGAAGAATTAAGTCTAAAATCCTTTGATGAATTTATAAGTGAATAATTTTATTTATATATATAAAACCTTAAATATAAATACTTAAGGTTTCTCTTTGTAGATAACTCCATTGAAATATCGAACATCAATATATTGAAAAATAAAGAAAACGTATTATCAAATCGAAAAGTAATATTTCAACGTGCATTTAATCTTGCCAAAGCACCAATAATAATTTCCATGTTTGTTACACCAGCTCGTTATTTCCTTGAATTAGCTGGGTTTCCTGAAAATGTTATTTTCATTATCGGGTTACTCTGGCTGGCTTTAGCGTTTTCCGTTTACTGGGGAATAAAATTATATAACGAAAATTACCGGTACCTACTACTTCTTTTGAGTTTGATTATTTTTTCACCAATTTCAAGAATTCCTGTCGCTATACTTTGGTGGATTGATACCAAATGGGAAATAGGAACTCATTATAGCTTATATTTTGATAATTTTGCACAAGCTTTTTTCCAACAAGTGGTTTACGGTTCTCTAACTCAAATTATCCCTGGTTTTTTACTGGGTTCACTGACACTTGTAATTATGAAAAATAGAAAAGCCTCATCTATTTGATGAAGCTTTCTGTCTTAGTAGCGGGAGCAGGACTCGAACCTGCGACCTTCGGGTTATGAGCCCGACGAGCTACCTACTGCTCTATCCCGCGATGTGAGCCTACAAATATACAATCCTTTTTAGTTTCTACAATAGTTTTATAATTTAATGAATAAAAAAAAGCGTCTATATATATAGACGCTTTTAGAATAATTGAGTTTTGGAGAATTACCAGCTCCACATATCATGTTCAAAATTTCTAACTTTTTCCTTAATTCTCTCTGATTCAAGTAATCTCATAAACGCATTGTTTGGAATGTAATCTCTAATATACCTATTCTCATATACGTTTTCTTCTTTATATATTACTGCATTAAATCTTCTTGAATTAATTATATCATCAAATGATTTACTAACAGAACTATTTCTGTCATTAAATATTTTACCTTTTTTAAGAATATCTCTTGCGTGCGGATAGTATACCCAAAATAAAGGAATTGTTTGTTCTACATCTTGTGAGCTTCCGTTATCATCAAATGCGTCATCACCGCCACCACCACCAAATGGGTCATCAAAACTATCATCGGCAACAACATCAGCAGCATCAGGATCAGCATCAGGTTCACCACCTCCAAATGGATCAGAATCATCTCCTCCACTACCAAATGGATCAGAATCATCTCCACCACCAAAATCATCACTAGCATCAAAACCACCTCCACCAGCTATCTGTCCTGCTTCTATCTCTTCAAAAGTTAAAATCTCTGTTGCTACAGGAGCAAGGCCTATGGGTCTGTATATTAATTCAGAATATTTTTTGTCAAAATACCATAATCCTTTAATTAACCACTTTTTAACTTGATCAAATTTAAGATCCTCCCATATAAAATGAGTGTCCTCTATCCAATAATCTCTAAGTAATTGTAAACAAATTCTTCTAATATCTGTAATTTCTTCAGGTTCAAGTTCTGATTTTTCATAACCAGGCATTACCTTTCTAACAGGTATATCTTGTCTAAATCCATTGTATAATTCAAAGGATATAACTGAGTCCGCATAAACATTAAAATTTAGTTCGGTGGGATTCTTAATTTTGTAAGGGAAAACTGTTCCTATTGAATCTGCTCTAATTTCAGCTTTCTGTTCTTCTGAAAGAATAACAAGTTCTTCAATTTCAACATCATAATATTCATATGGAACAAATCCAAACCTATCAAATTCTTTTGTTAAAACATCTTCGTCAATAAAGGTTTGAAAATCTTCAATAGTAATTTTTCCTGCTTCTAAAACTGATTGTTCTCTCCAAATATTTTCTAACTCTAATGGATCAGTTAATTTTCTACGAAATTCACCATCTTCAGACTCGGGGTCATATACATCTAACCTTCCTCTAGTAATCTCTTGCTTTAACCACCAAATCATTGGCCTTCTCTCAGGACCTACTACAGTAGTGTCGACTGGATATAGTAATGGAAAATTAATTCTTTCATCAAGATCTATAACTTCCCAAATCATTGTAGACCATAGAACGTCCTTATCATCAATATATCCATACTCCAGTGGTTTTTGTTCATCTGCATTTATTTGTTGAGCAGTTCTTATCCCAACATCTTCAGGATTCTTTGCATTCAATAAGTTACTTGTCCCAGATCTATACTGAGAGTAGATTGCATTTGAGCAAAATAAAAAAACAAATATGTATACAATACTTTTAATTTTCATACTCTATAATTAATCAACAACCTCCATAGATATTGGCAAAGGAAGGAAATTCTTCTTTGGATACTTTTTTGAAGTACAAACAATATCTTTGATAGTTATAATTGAATTTTTTCTCGCATTTTTTACTATAGCATCTCTAATAGATTTAGGAAAAGATGAACTACCGGTTACTTTTTTCTGAGCAGTACCTATCTTAACTACAAAACTCTCAATATCTAGTTTTAATGCCTTTGCTAATTTTGGGTCAGCAAATGAAGCCTGAATCCTACTAGTTGCTATTCGTTTTCTAGATGATCTTGTTACTTTTGGCTTTCCGTTAAATGAAGCTATTGGATCAGGAATTTTTAGAACCTCAAATGTAACTTTACTTGTTACACTGCTTCCTTTAACTCCAACAACTATATCAACTACATTATCTCCAGCTTTATTCTTTTTCCCTTTTTCTCCTTTCATTATATATACACCATCAGATTTCTTTGTAAGAGATTTAGGATTTAAAATTTGTAACTTATTATCTGCAACACCTGCCATAGATATATTTAAAGTGTTTTCTAAATCCTTGTATACTACATACATATCAGGATTACTAATATTTGCAAGAGATGGGACAACAGCATACTTGTGATCCATTTCTATGACATAGGTTGTATCCTTTTTATTTTCATATTTATCAAATTCAAATTTTACCTTTAGTGATTTCTCTCCTGGTGATCCACCAACATTAATACCTAATTTCTCAAGGTTAACTTGTCCACCTTCCATTACTTCAGGTCCCTGATATTCTTTTCCATTAATAGTTACTCTGTTGGCAAATAAATTATCATCATACTTTCCTAGAACAACTTTGCCATCTAATTTTTGACCCGTAAAAAACACATCAACACCTTGTGCAAATGCTGTTTGTTTATTCGCCTTAGTTATTTCAGTTAATGTCTCACCTCTTATTGCAGCAATTAATCTAGCAACAATATTCTGTGCATTTTCTTGCATCAATGTTAATTTTGTAGTAGATGCTATTTGAGGGAAATGCTCGAAATTGTATTTTAACCAAGGTTTTTCTATTCCTTTACCATTAATCACATCATCTGTTGAGAATTTTTCTGTAATTAATGCTTTAATTTCATCTTTTACACTCTCTGGTTGTATTCCAGCCTTTAGACTATCTAATGCAACAATAGATTCTTCTCTAAATCTACTAATATACATCACTAAACTATCTCCTGTAGAGGTGAATTTATCACCCTTAAAAAATAGTTCATCATATTCTTTTGCATTATCCATTACTTCATAATCAGGAATTAAATCCTTTGTATTTCCATCTCTGTTTTTATCATATCTATCCTCCTTCATATTAATAGGAAATTTCACCTCATTATTAATATATGTATCTAATTCATTAGCTAAAGTTGATATTTGATTTACCATATCATATGCCTCAGCCCAATTTGATGCATCATTTGCTGCATCTTTCCTAAGATCATCTAAATCAGAAGTATTTTTAGATTTAATATCCTTAGTAGATTTACCAACCTTTGCATCAATTTCTCCAAAAGTTGTTAAAACTTCTTTTGACATATTTAAAGCAAGCATTGCTATAAATACTAAATACATCAGATTAATCATCTTCTGCCTTGGAGTTTCTCTACCACTTGCCATAATTTTATTTTTTTAAAACATTAATATTTTTAACAAAAAATCTTTTTAAGATATTTTTTATTACTTTTTATTCATAGCGCTAAGGACTCCTCCATATACACTGTTTAACGATTCTAGATTAGTAGCCAATGACTCCATTTGTTTTTGAAGTTGATTTGCATTGTTAGCGAACTCCTTATTTATTTTTGCAAGTTCTGATGCACTATTTGCTCCAGATTTAGCAGATGCTTCAAAATCTTTAATGCTATTTGATAAACTTGACATTAACTGTACATCTACTTTAGCCTCGGCTAGCATAGAATCTAATTTTTTAGTCAATAATCCTTGAGGTGATTCTTTCTTGCCAAAAGATGCTCCACCTGCTAATTCAGGATAAACTAATGACCAATCAACATCTTCACCAGGAGGATCAAATGCTGACATAGCAAATATTAATGCTTCTGTTACTAATCCTATTGTCAACATCAGGTTTCCACTAATTGGTCCTAGATCTTGGTGAATAATTTTCATTAAAGCTCCAATAATTACTATTGATGCTCCAAGGCCATAAGCCATATTCATTGCGTTTTTACTTAGTCTTAATGCCATAATTTCTAATTTTTAATTTTTAAAAAATTTATTTATTGTATAGTTATTATTTAATAGAACTTCTTCTATTATTTCGTTTTGTTGTTGCTGTATTTGTCATTGCATTAGCAGTTAAATCTGCTCCTAAATAATCATGAACAGTTCTAAAACCAATATAACTCCTAGGTTGATCTTTATATTCATAGTCTCTAGAGCTAACCTGCAGAAAATATTTTACATCCTTCCAAGAGCCACCTCTAATAATTTTCTTTTCATTATAAAGATTATTTACATTTGGATTCATAGATGCTGAATATTCATAGGCGTCTTGTTCATAGGAAGAATCAACCCATTCAGAGACATTTCCTGACATATTAAATAAATTATATCCATTTGGGTCATATCCATTGGCTTCGACTGTATATAATGCCTGATCCACTGCATAGTCACCTCTCATTGGCTTAAAGTTAGCCATAAAACATCCTCTGTCATTTTTAGTATATGGGCCTCCCCATGGATACATAGCGCTTTGAAGACCTCCTCTTGCAGCATATTCCCACTCTGCTTCAGTTGGTAACCTAAATTTTGGAACTAAACTTTTTTTCTTTTTTGTTCTTTGATAAGCATTTTTAGTGTTTGTTCTCCACTGACAAAAAGCATTTGCCTGTGTCCATGTGACACCAACTACAGGGTAAGTACTATATGCATCATGCCAGAAGTAATCATTATGCATTGGTTCATTATATGAGTATTTAAAATCAGTAATCCAAACAGTTGTATCTGGATACACTTGGACTGTCTCTCTAGTTATAAAATTAGATCTTTTAAAACCAGGAAATTCTTCCTCTAGTTGCTTATCAGTTGGATTATATATTGGAGCAAGCTCATCATTTGCAAGCGCATCTATTAATATTTGCTTTTCATCTAAATACTCCTGAATTCTACTGTCTAAATATGAAAACTTAAAATTTGTAACATTCCAGGTTCTAATATTGTTAAAAACTTCATCTTCAGGTATGAAAAAATCTTCCATTACTTCCAGGTAATCCTCATCAGGGTATTCTGATCTATCAAAAATTAAATCTACATCCCAATTTAGTTTTCTTTTATCATATACATCCTTCATGTATTTATCATAAACACTCAAATCAGAAGTATCAGCATCAATATATGCATATTCACCAATTCCCTCTGCATTTCCATCAGTAGGTTCACCACCCAAAATATCATCAGCTCTATTAGCAAGTGCTGTTCTGATTACAGAATCTCTTACCCAATGGACAAATTGTCTATATTCAGCATTTGTTACCTCTGTTTCATCCATATAGAAAGATCTAACAGTAACTGTTTTGGTAGGAGCATTTTCTAAAGCTGGAAGATCATCATCAGATTTCCCCATAATAAAAGAACCCCCTGGAATTAAAACCATCCCAAATGGCTTCTCAGGGTAATATTTTTTACCTTTTACTCCAACAAGTTCGCCTTTTGAGCCTTTTGATCCACTTTTTGATCCACAACTCAGAGCAAAAATAAATAATAAACTAAGTGCTAATAATTTCCTCATATAACTTTACTTTTTTATCAATAAAAAAGTGGGTAAACTTACCCATATTTCTTCAAATAAGCAAATATTAATTCTCAAGTTAAAAAAATTTATCTTAACTATATTATATTTTTTTTGTGTGCCTTATACCATCTCTCTGGTATAATTCCCTCATTTGCATTTTGATAATCATCATGCGTACAGGGTAATAACGAGTGTTCCTTAAGTTTAGTATCTTTTTTTGAAGAATCTGGTATTTCTATCCACCATCTGGAAGTTTTTACATTCCTATAGAAAACAAGTTCATATTTCTGAACTATTACACTAAATTTTTGAAAATTAGAAATATTTTTAAAATCATCATCTATAATTCTACAGTTTACACCTTCAATAAAATACCACAATATTTGAGCAATTAACATTTCTGTTATTTCGTCTTCATTAGAGGATTTATACTCAAAAATACCAAATGATGAGACCTTATTGCTTATTCCTGCATATCTGCTTATTGAGCATATTTCTTTACCGTCAAAACCGTTTGGAGATAATTTTTGTCTTGAACTTAACTCAGAAGATTTAATAGATCTTAAATCTATAGTCACAATATCAGCATCTCTCATTACAGGTTCAACTGAATTTATGTTATTACATACTTCTCCCAACCTATACGCCTCAAAATATAGTTTTTCCATTAAATCTATCTCAATTTGAGAATTATAGTAGGTTTGATATCCTATAGTAGTATAATTAAACAGATTATGTGGTTCTTCAAGAATTATCTTGCCAAGATAACTATTGTTTTTTATTGGTTTTGAAGAGTCTCCTAAATCAAAATTAGAATCAACATTTACTATATTAATAGTATTCTTAAAATCATCATACGCTCTATAATTTGCATAAGTCAAATCTTGACTTCCGCCAATGATAAGTGGAATAATATTGTTTTTAACAAAATATGAAACAAGAGATGTTAAATTCTGATAAGTCTCTTCAATTGATTCTCCTGGTGCTAAATCTCCAAAATCTGCTATTTTAATTGACCAATTACCTGGGTAAAGTGTATAAAATGATTTTCTTATTTCACTAAGATTTATTTCTTCTCCTATATAATTAATATCATTCCTATTCTCTGGAACTCCAATAATTGCAATATCAATTTTTTCAATATTAGGAACACCATTTTCCTTAGTATGAACACTGACTTTGTTTCCTAAAATTAATGATGATATTATCTTATTATGAGAGAGGATATGATCCTCAACTGGGGTTAAAATATTGTCTTGAACTAAAGTTAAAAAGTTGGGATCCATTATATGGCTAAATTAATCTATTACTTTTTATTATCTAGCATTTGTTTTGCGTCATCAAGAGTTAATGCATTAACATCAATAGTTTTTGATATTTCTTTTCTTATTTTTCCTTTAATTAAATAGAACTTTCCCCATTTTCCTTTTTCAACTCTTATATTTTCATTAGACCAATTATGTATGACTTTCTCTTTCTCTTTTTTCTTTCTTTCCTCAATTAATTCAATAATGTCATTTTCAGACAAGTTTTCCCAATCATATTTTTTCCCAACATTAATAAATATGTTATTCCACTTTATAAAAGGGCCAAACTTTCCTTTTCCCTTTTGTACATCTATACCTTCATAGTTATATATTGGCGCCTCCGATTGTTCCTTAATTTTTATGAGTTCTAATGCATCATTAAGTTCAATTGATAATGGAGACATTCCTTTTGGAATTGAAACAAACTTTTTTCCATATTTAATATATGGCCCATATTTTCCATTATTGGCCAAAACAGTTTCATTTTTATATTCTCCCAATTCTCTAGGTAGAGAAAATAAATCAAGAGCCTGTTCTAATGTTACTGATTCTATTTGAAATTCAGGTGGCAAACTAGCAAATATTGGTTTTTCTTCATCTTCGACTGTTCCTACTTGAATCATTGGGCCAAATTTTCCTAATTTAACACTAACCTCTCTTTTATTTTCAGGATGAACTCCTAATACTCTCTTACCAGATTCTCTTTCAGCATTTTTATTTACATTTTCTACTATTGGATGAAAACTTTTGTAAAATTCTTTCATCATAGATGTCCATTCCTGTTTCCCCTCTGCTATATGGTCAAAATTTTGTTCAACATTAGCTGTAAAATTGTAATCCATAATATTTTCAAAATGATTTATCAAAAAATCTGTAACAATCATTCCTGTGTCTGTTGGAACTAATTTCCCTTTATCTGAACCTACTTTTTCTTCTAATAGGCTTTCACTTATCATATTATTAACCAATGATAACTGAATATAATTTCTTTTTTCTCCATCTATTGTGCCTTTCTCTACATAACCTCTATTTTGAATTGTCGAAATTGTAGGGGCATAAGTCGATGGCCTACCAATACCCAAATCTTCTAATTTTTTTACCAATGAAGCTTCAGTATATCTAAAGGGTTCTCTAGAAAACCTTTGAGTTGCATTAATATAATTCTGTGCTAAATTCTCATTTATTTGAATATTTGGTAAAATACTATTATCCTCATCAGAATCATTATCCTTGCCTTCATTATAGACTTTTAAAAATCCATCAAATTTTACTATTTGACCAGTTGCTATAAATAGATTTTCATTATTTGAAGATTTAATTTTAACATTAGTCTTTTCCAAAGCTGCATCTGACATTTGAGATGCTATAGCTCTTTTCCAAATTAGTTCATACAATCTTTTTTGATCATTATCTAAAATTTTATCAGCTAAAGTTGAAAAATTTGTCGGTCTTATTGCTTCATGTGCACCCTGAACACCTTTAGATTTTGTTTGATATGATTTTGTGCTAGAATATTGATTTCCATAAGCACTTATAATATGTTTTCTGGCTGAATCCTTTGCAAAATTTGAAAGATTTACACTATCAGTCCTCATATATGTTATTAATCCTGATTCATATAGTCTTTGAGCAACAGTCATTGTCTTTGATACAGAAAAATATAATTTTCTTGAAGCCTCTTGCTGTAAGGTAGAAGTGGTAAATGGTGGTGATGGTGATTTCTTTAAAGGGTTCTTTTCTAAATTCTGAACAGAGAAATCAGAATTTATGCTGTTATTTAAAAATGATTCCGCTTCTTCTTTAGTTTTAAAAGTCTTATCAAGTTTTGCTTTAAAACTATCTTCATTGGTTGTTTTGAATTCTGCGCCTATTCTATAGAGACTTTCAGTATTAAAATTTTTAATTTCCCTTTCCCTTTCAACTATTAATCTTACTGAAACAGACTGAACTCTTCCTGCTGATAAACCACTTTTAATTTTTTTCCAAAGAACTGGTGATAGTTCATATCCCACAATTCTATCTAGTACTCTTCTTGCTTGTTGAGCATCTACTAAATTATAATCAATGGCTCTTGGATTTTCTATTGCATTTTGAATAGCAGACTCTGTAATTTCATTGAATACAATCCTTCTTGTCTTATTTTCATCTAATTTTAATAGTCTAAATAAATGCCAAGCAATTGCCTCTCCCTCACGATCTTCATCACTAGCTAGCCAAACAGTATCAGATTTATCAGCCAAATCCTTAAGATTTTTAACTACAGCCTTTTTATCCTTTGATATCTCATATTTAGGTTTAAAATCTCCATCAACATCTACTCCTAAATCTTTTGAAGGCAGGTCCGCTATATGTCCAAAACTTGAAGCTACTTTAAAATCACTTCCTAAAAATTTCTCAATTGTCTTGGCTTTTGCCGGAGACTCAACTATAACTAAATTCTTTGCCATTTTTTTTAACTAAGAAGTACAAATGTAGAAGAATTTTTTAATATCAATCTATAAAGTAAAATCATATATGAAGAGAGATAAATTTAAAAACATGACAAATTGGCGTATTTTTAATATATTTGCATCCTATCTCAAATATTACTCATGAGTAGTGATTTAAAAAAAATAAAAAAAAATCCGTATCGACATAATGGAGAATTTACTCTATTAAGAAATAAAAGGGGTTCTAATAATTTATTAGAAAAAAAACTCTATATAGAAAGTTATGGTTGTGCAATGAATTTTAGCGATAGTGAAATTGTTGCTTCTGTATTATCTAAGAGTGGTTATAGCACCACTAATATTCTAGAGGATGCAGAATTAATATTATTAAATACCTGCTCTATAAGAGAAAAAGCTGAGCAAACTATCAGAAAAAAATTAGAAAAATTCAATTCTCTTAAAAAATCAAATAAACAACTAAAAATTGGAATACTTGGATGCATGGCAGAACGATTGAAAAGCAAATTAATTGAAGAAGAAAAAATTGTTGATTTGGTTGTTGGTCCTGATGCATACAAAGACTTGCCAAATTTAATAGATAAAGTAGAAAGGGGTCAAAAAGCCATAAATGTACTCCTATCAAGAGATGAAACATATTCAGATATTTCACCACATAGATTAAACTCTAATGGAGTTAATGCATTTATTTCAATAACAAGAGGCTGTGATAATATGTGTACATTCTGTGTGGTTCCCTTTACTAGAGGTAGAGAAAGAAGTAGAGATCCTCAAAGTATAATTGAAGAGTTAAAGGATTTAGAAAAAAAAGGCTATAAAGAAGTAATTCTTCTTGGACAAAATGTTGACAGCTATTTGTGGTTTGGTGGAGGTTTGAAAAAAGATTTTAATAAAGCCTCAGAAATTCAAAAAACTACAGCTATTAATTTTGCAAAATTAATAGAATTATGTGCTATTAATCATCCTAAAATTCGAATTAGATTTTCTACATCTAATCCTCAAGATATGTCAATAGATGTAATAAATATCATGGCTAAATACGATAATATATGCAATCACATACATTTACCTGTTCAAAGTGGTAGTAACAAAATTCTAAAAGCAATGAATAGGCAACATTCAAGAGAAGAATATATTGATTTGATCGATAGAATTAAACAAATTATTCCTAACTGCAGTATAAGTCAAGATATAATTGTAGGCTTCCCTGGTGAATCAGAAGAAGATCATAAACAAACATTAGGTCTAATGGAAACTGTAAAATACTCATTTGGATATATGTTTAAATATTCTGAAAGACCTGGAACTCTTGCTCAGCGCAAATTAGCAGATGATGTTGATGAGGCTACAAAAAAGAGAAGATTAGAAGAAATTGTGGAATTGCAACAAAAACATAGTTTACACAGAACAAAAGAATTTTTAAATAAAGAAGTTGAAGTTTTAATAGAAAAAACTTCAAAAAAATCACAATTGTATTGGAGTGGTAGAAATAATGAAAACGCAGTGGTAGTTTTCCCTAAAGAAAATTACAATGTTGGAGATTTTGTCAATGTAAAAATAACTGATTGTACTAGTGCCACCTTACTAGGGAATGCAATTGGATATTCAAAAAATAACTAAATATTATGGAATCAATTCAAGCTATTAAACAGAGATTCAGTATAATTGGCAATGATACTGGCCTTAACAGAGCACTAGAGAAGATAAAACAGGTTGCTCCTACTGATATTTCAGTTTTAGTTACTGGAGAAAGTGGAGTTGGCAAAGAAAATATTCCTAGAATTGCACATCAATTATCTCATAGAAAACATGCAAAATATATTGCTGTAAACTGTGGAGCTATTCCTGAAGGTACTATAGACAGCGAGTTATTTGGACATGAAAAAGGTGCTTTTACGGGAGCTACTCAATCAAGAAATGGGTATTTTGAAGTTGCTGATGGCGGAACAATATTTTTAGATGAAGTTGGAGAACTCCCTTTAACTACTCAAGTAAGGCTATTAAGGGTTCTAGAAAATGGAGAATTTATCAAAGTTGGATCAAGTAAAGTTCAGAAAACTAATGTAAGAATAGTAGCTGCAACAAATCTTAATATGCAAAAAGCAATTAAAAATAATAAGTTTAGAGAAGATTTATATTATAGGTTAAGTACAATTGAAATTAACATTCCCCCGTTAAGGGAGAGAAAAGATGACATACATTTACTATTTAGAAAATTCTCTAGTGATTTTGCAAAACGATATAGCATGCCTTCAATAAAATTAGAGGATGATGCTATAAAAACATTGACAAATTACAGATGGAACGGTAATATTAGGCAATTAAAAAATATAGCTGAGCAATTATCTGTTTTAGAAGAAGACAGATCCATTAGCAATCAAACTCTTATAAATTACTTGCCAAAATGGGCAGATAGTAGCTTGCCAGCAATAATATCAGAAAAAGAAAATTCAAATGATTTCAACTCAGAAAGAGAAATTTTATATAAAGTTTTATTTGATATGAAGGGCGATCTAAATGATTTAAAAAAGCTAACTATGGAATTAATGGAATCTAGTAATATTTCTGAATTTAAAGAAAACAATGAACATTTAATAAAGAAGATTTACAATTCTAGAGCTGAAAAAGAAATAAGTGATGATCAAATACAAGTAGTGCCAATTACTGAACAAAGAAATAATAATGAGAAAAAATCAGAATTTGATTATGCTGAAGAAATAAATGCAGAATCTCTTTCGATACATGATAAAGAGTTAGAATTAATTAAAAAATCTCTTGAAAAACATAAAGGAAGAAGGAAACTTGCTGCTAAAGAACTGGGTATAAGTGAGCGTACATTATATAGAAAAATAAAGCAGTTTAACTTATAAAAAATTATATTAGTCATTATTAATGAGAACTAACTTAAAAATCGTATTATTTATATTCCCTCTAGTATTCTGGAGCTGCAGTGTTAAATATTCATTAACTGGGGCATCAATTTCTCCTGAGACAAAGACATTTCAAGTAAATTATTTTCAAAATAATTCGACCTTGATAGAACCTGGTATTGATAGAGATTTTACTAATAAATTAATAGATTTATTAATTAATCAAACAAGTCTGGATCTTGTTAAGTCAAATGGCGATCTTTTATATGAAGGAGATATCGTTGAATACAGAATATCTCCAACAACTGCAACTGCAAATAATACTGCTGCACAAAACCGCTTAACAATAGGTGTTAATGTTAGGTTTTTTGACAAAAATGATCCCGAAGCTGAATTTGAAAAACGATTTTCATTTTATTACGATTATCCGGGAAGCTCTCAATTAATCGGATCACAAAAAGATACAGCAATAGATGAAATTTTTGAAAGGATTACTCAAGATGTATTTAATGCTTCATTAGCAAAATGGTAGACTATGAATAAAAACGAATATATAAACATGTTGCAGAATCCAAGTGAAATTAATAAAGAGCAAATAGGGTTTATTAATTCATTAATTAAAGATTTTCCATTTTTTCAATCTTCTAGGGCAATCTATCTAAAGATTTTAAAAAACAGTGAAAATTTTAAATATAATCAAGAACTAAAACTTACTGCAGCATATACTACAGATAGAAGTATATTATTTGATTTTATAACATCTAATGAATTTCAGCAAGAGAAAATTGTATTTAATAAAAATGAACTAAAAATTGTTGAATTACTTGATAAAAAGAAAGAAAAAACAAAGGATCAAATTGTAGAATTTAAAAAAGATGAGATGCATCCATTTGCAGAATGGCTTACCATATCAAAATTTAAACCTATTAAGAGAAATTCAAAAAAGGAAAATATTTTAAACAAATTTATTAGCTCTAATCATAAAATTACACCAAGTGATCAAATTGATAAAAATTATGATCAAGATATTGTTTATAAAGACAATCACAATAATTTGATGACTGAAACCCTAGCAAAACTATATTTAAGTCAAAAAAACTATGAAAAAGCAATACAATCCTATAAAATATTAAGTTTGAAATTTCCAAAAAAAAGTAGTTACTTTGCAAACCAAATAAAAAAAATAAAAAAAATAAAAAAATCTAATTAATCAATAGATGGGAACGTATTCAATTTTTTTGATTCTTATTGTACTAGTAGCATTCCTGCTAGTTCTTGTAATAATGGTTCAAAATCCTAAAGGTGGTGGACTGTCTTCATCATTTGGTGGAGGTGGCACTCAACAGCTAGGAGGGGTTAAACAAACTACCGATTTTTTAGATAAAAGTACCTGGACATTAGGTGGATTATTGCTAGGTTTAATTTTGCTCTCAAATATTGCATTTAACCAATCTGAAATCACAAATGAGTCTAAGGCCTTAGACTCTAATGAAGCTTTTGAAGAAGAATTACCTCTCCCAAATCAGGATAATATATTTGATATTGATAAAGTAGATCAATAAGAACCTTTTTTAATGTTCTTATAAACTGCAAGTTTGTCAGCATTTTATTTCTGGCATAATTTGTGAACATAGTAGAGTTAAAGAAACTTTACAAACAAAAAAAATAGATAATTATGAAGTTAAATATTAAACCTCTTGCCGATAGAGTTCTAGTAGAAACAATTGAGGCAGAAACTAAAACAGCCTCTGGAATTATAATTCCGGATAATGCAAAAGAAAAACCTCAAAAGGGTAAGGTTATAGCTGTTGGCAAAGGAACAAAAGATAGTTCAATGACAGTTAAAGTAGGTGATTTAGTATTATATGGAAAATATTCAGGAACTGAACTTAAACTAGAAGGAAAAGATTATTTAATTATGTCAGAAAAAGATATTCTGGCTATTGTATAAATAAAAAATAAATAAAATGGCAAAAGATATAAAATTTGATATTGAAGCTAGGGATGGGTTAAAACGAGGAGTAAACGCCCTTGCAAACTCTGTTAAAGTAACTCTAGGTCCAAAAGGAAGAAATGTAATTATAAGTAAGTCTTTTGGAGGCCCACAAGTTACAAAAGATGGTGTTACAGTTGCTAAAGAAGTAGAACTTGAGAATGAATTAGAGAATATGGGAGCTCAAATGGTAAAGGAAGTTGCATCAAAAACTAATGATTTAGCTGGAGATGGAACAACAACTGCAACCGTTTTAGCTCAAGCAATCGTTAAAGAAGGATTAAAAAATGTAGCCTCTGGCGCAAATCCAATGGATCTAAAAA
>Ga0206681_10000058_pt1 | contig 71629 bp, 62 predicted proteins | sample M150012015metaG_FD_161048 | JGI IMG/M metagenome (GOLD analysis project Ga0206681, IMG submission 161048) | Ammonia-oxidizing marine archaeal communities from Monterey Bay, California, United States - M1 500m 12015 | ecosystem: Environmental > Aquatic > Marine > Intertidal zone | place: USA... | reverse complement strand
AAAGCCTTAGATAAATAATCACTGTCTGGAACAACAACCCCAGCTTCTCCTTGAATAGGCTCGACCATAAAGGCAGCGACATTTGGATCTTTTAAAGCGTTTTCAAGTGCAGAAATATCGTTATATGGTATAATTTCATACCCAGGCATGAATGGGCCAAACCCTGTTGTGCTAGAAGGATCAGTAGATGAGGAAATCGCTCCTAAAGTTCTTCCCCAAAAATTTCCTTCTACAAAAATTATTTTTGCCTGATTAGCAGGAACTTTCTTTACTTCATAAGCCCATTTTCTAGCTAATTTAACTGCCGTCTCCCCTCCTTCTACCCCAGTATTCATGGGCAATACTTTATCATAACCAAACAGGCTAGTAATGTATTTCTCATATTTTCCTAGAATATTGTTATGAAAAGCTCTTGAAGTTAATGTTAATTTCTTTGATTGATCAACTAAAGCTTTAATAATGCTAGGATGGCAATGCCCCTGATTAACCGCAGAATAAGCAGATAAGAAGTCATAATACTTTTTTCCCTCAACGTCCCAAACAAACACACCCTTACCTTCTTTTAATACAACTGGTAAAGGATGGTAATTATGTGCACCAAACTTATATTCTAAATCTATGATGTTTTGAGGAGTTAATTTATTCATTATATAAATTATAGTTTTAAATTAGCGCAAATTAATGAATTTCAATCAAAATATAATTTAACTATTTAATAATTCAATCCAGATGAGAAAAAAACCTTTACCAATGGTGTTTTCAAAAATAAAAGTTACCGATGCCGGAGCTAAGGGAAAAAGCATAGGAAAAGCACCCGATGGAAGAATTATTATATTAAATGATGCTGTTCCTGGCGATATTATAGATGTACAGGTGAATAAAAAACGTAAATCATATTATGAAGGAAAAGTACTTAGAATAATTAAAAATTCTAGTTTTAGGATTGAGCCAAAATGTATACACTTTCAAACATGTGGGGGTTGCAACTGGCAGAACATGACTTACGAAAAACAATTAGAATATAAAGAAAAAGAAGTTATAGCTAACTTAGAAAGAATAGGGAATGTAAAACCTGCAAGAATTCTACCTATTATAGGATCAAAAAAGGATTATTATTACAGAAACAAATTAGAGTTCTCTTTTAGTAACTCAAAATGGCTAACCCGCTCAGAAATAGAATCTAACCAAGTTATTAAAAATAAGAATGCATTAGGATTTCATGTTCCTGGGATGTGGAATAAGGTTGTGGATATTGATAAATGTTGGCTACAAAAAAATCCATCTAATAGAATTAGAAGTTTTATTAGAGCAAACTCTATTAAAATTGGTTTAGATTTTTTTGATTATAAAAATAATACAGGGGATTTAAGAACTATGATGATAAGAACATCTACAACTGGTGAAATTATGGTTCTAATTCAGTTTTATAGAAGAAGTAAACAAATTGCTATTCTTTTAGATAAATTAATAAATGAGTTTCCTAAGATTACCTCTCTTTTGTATGTTATAAATAAAAAAGCAAATGACACTATTTATGACCAAAAAATCCATTGTTATTATGGGCGAGATCATATATATGAAAAGATTCTGGATTTTAAATTCAAAATAGACTCTAAATCATTCTACCAAACTAATTCTAATCAAACAAAAGAATTATATAAAATTGTGAAGAATTTTGCTAAGATCAAATCTAACGAAATTGTTTATGACCTATATTCTGGTATTGGAACAATATCAATTTTCATTGCTAATCAGGCCAAAAAAGTTATAGGAATTGAGACTGTTAATGAGGCAGTTCTTGCAGCTAAGGAAAATTTAACATTAAATTCTATAAAAAATGTTAGTTTTTTTACTGGTGAAATTAAAAATGTACTTGACAATAATTTTGTGAAAGAAAATGGCATGCCAGATACAGTAATTATTGATCCTCCAAGATCAGGTATGCATAAAAAAGCCTTAACTAATCTACTAGATATTGGGCCAAAAAAAATTATATACGTTAGTTGTAATAGCGCAACTCAGGCTAGAGATCTAGATTTATTTAAGGATTTTTATGAAATTGTTTGCTCTCAATCAATTGATATGTTTCCTCAGACTTATCATGTAGAAAATGTTGTACTTTTGGAAAAACGATAGATGAATCATTTTAAGCTAATATTATTAACAATGTCATTTCTTATTATAATAAGTTGTGAAAAAGATGATGTTTGCCCAGAGTCAACACAAACAACGCCTCAGTTAGTAGTTACTTTTTATGATGCTCTAGACCCACAACAAAGTAAAACAGTAGAATCTTTGGCAGTTTATGCAATAAAAGATTCTGAATTGATTTTAATTGAAAATATTAATGGTATAAACACTGATTCAATTGCAATTCCATTAAGAAATGATATTGGAGTGTCAAACTTTAGATTTATTAAAAATTATTCTGTTGAAGGAAATATAATCTTTGGAGATCTAAATCATGTATATATTGATTATGAAATGACAGATGTTTTTATTTCAAGAGCATGTGGGTTTATTACTAACTATTCTCTTTTATCACTAGCTCCATACGATATACTACAAGACCCTCCTGTTATTGGCTGGATAGATGGATATGAAATTGTTACCCCAATAGTAACTAATGAAAATCAAGCACATGTTAAAATATTGCATTAGTATAGTTCTTCTTTTTAGCTTCAGTATTAGCTTATTTTCTCAAACTGAAAATGACTCTATATCATTTAAAAATAAATTTGGATTAAGAGTTGGCGTAGACTTAAGTAAAATTTTAAACTCTGCTTTTAATGATGATTATGAAGGGATTGAAATAAATGCTGATTTAAGAATCTTAAAAAATATCTACATCTCCTCTGAAATTGGCACAGAAAAGAAAATTATAACTAATGACTATTTAAATACCGAATCTAAAGGAAAATATTTAAAAGTTGGAGGAGATTACAATATGTATAATAATTGGCTAGGAATGGATAATTTAATTTATGCTGGATTCAGGATTGGTTTTTGTGATTTTAGCCAAACTGTAAACAGCTACACAATATACGACACCAATAATCAAACTTGGGGTCAAGTCTCATCACATAATCCTATTATCAATGACGATCTAAATGCTTTATGGATGGAGTTTGTTATAGGAGCTAAAACACAAATTTTAAATAATCTATTCTTAGGCTTTAATGTGCAGTTAAAGAATCTTATATCTGAAAAAACAAAAAATAATATTGATAATATTTATATTCCAGGGTTTAATCGCACATATGATAGCTCTACCTTAGGATCTGGATTCAGCTATTCAATATCTTATCTTATTCCAATTATAAAAAAATAACTAAAGCTTCTTTTTCTTTTTAGACCCCTTATATATATCATAATTAACCAATTTAGACTCCAAATTAGAATTATATAACTTTATTTTTTTTGATGTATGAAGCGCTATATGTTTTAAAGCTTCAATATTACTTGTAATCAACCAAACATTAGAATTAGCATAGTTGTTTTTTAAAGTATCTCCAATCTTGGTGTAGAGATCCTTAATATCATAAGAAATCCTTTTATCATATGGAGGATTAAATAGAATATGAAGTTTTGAGTCATTTTCTTTAGAAGTAGTAAAAAAATCTTTTTTTTCAACACTAATATCTATTTTTAATTCAGCGTTTTTAATATTTTCTATTGCCTTTTTTATAACCCCACTAGAGATGTCATAACCGTAAATTTTATGATCAAATTTTATTATCTTACTAATAACTGATTTTTCAATTACCTCAAATAGATCTTCATCCCAATCCTTCCATTTTTCAAAAGCAAATTCATTTCTATTTAAATTTGGAGCCATATTAGATGCTATCATTGCTGCTTCAATAAGAATGGTTCCTCCACCACACATTGGATCTAAAAAATCAGTATCGGCATTCCATTCAGACATCATAATAATTCCAGCAGCCAAAATTTCATTAATAGGTGCAACAGTGCCAAAAGCTTTATATCCTCTTTTGTGTAAGGACTCCCCAGAACTATCTAGTGAAACATTACAAGAGTTTCTGTTTATGTGAATATTAATTCTTAAATCAGGATGTTTTAACTCAACATCTGGTCTTTTTTTAAATAAATCTCTAAAACGATCAACAACAGCATCTTTAACTTTTTGTGACACATAATTTGAATGATTAAAAAGCTCAGAATGAAATATAATAGAGCTTACAAGAAAGGAACCATCTTTATCTAAATGCTTTTCCCAATTAATTTTATATAAATTATTATAAAAATCCTCTTGATCTTTGAATTTAAAAGACCTAATTGGTTTTAAAATTTTAATAGCAGTTCTAAGACTTAAATTTGCTTTATACATAAACCCTTTATCTCCATAAAAACTAACACTTCTAGAGCCTTTTTCAATTTTCTGTGCACCTAATTTTAAGAGTTCACTTGACAATATATCTTCAAATCCATAAAAGGTTTTTGCCACCATTTTAAAATTTTCTTCCATAAATAATTTCTATTTGAAATCAAAAATACTTTATTTTGAAGAGTTATATTATTAATTAATGATAAACAATAAATCAGAATGGCATTTAGATTGGTTTAATTCACCATTTTACCATCAATTATATAAAGAAAGAGATTACTCTGAGGCTACATATTTTATGAATAATTTAATAAGCCGACTACAAATTGATAAAAACTCCTCTATACTTGATTTAGCTTGCGGAAGAGGAAGATACAGCCTCTATTTAAGCAATATCGGTTATAAAGTAACTGGAATTGATATCTCTAAAGAAAATATTAGTGAAGCAAAGAAAAATAAATCTGACAAACTAAATTATATACTTCATGATATGAGGCAACCGCTTAATCAAAAATTTGATCTTATTTTGAATCTTTTTACAAGCTTTGGTTATTATCAAGAAGATAAAGACAATATTAGTATTATCAGGAGCATTAAGTCTAATTTAAACAATGAAGGAAAGGCAGTTATTGACTTTTTAAACATTGATTATGTGCTAGACAATCTTATCAAATATGAAGAGAAAACAGTTGATCAAACAAAGTTTGTAATCAACAGATATTTAGAAAACAACTTATTAATTAAGGATATTACAATTGACTCGAACAACAAACAGTATAAATTTCAAGAAAAAGTGAAAGCATACAGAGTTAAAGATTTTTTAACAATGTTTAAAGATTGCAATATAGAGCTTAAGGAAAAGTTTGGAGATTATCATTTTAATAGTTTTAATAAAGACTCCTCCCCTAGATTAATTATGGTTCTTAAATGATTTATTTAACGAATCAATTGTTAATTTATTTTTCCCATTTTTTATTTAATTCAAATAGATCATAAGTCGTGTTTGGCTCTTGGTATTCTAATTTTTTATCCCTTAATGCCCTTTGAATTATATCTTCAATAAGATAATCTCCTTTAGTTGAATATGGATCAAACTCTTTTTTTAAAGACATATTAAATATTCTAGCAGTATTATTATACCAGAAAGCACTCCAGCCATTTCTTAGCTCTTTAATAATTTTATAAGCTGACGTTCCTGTTTGACGATGTAGTAGTTTAATTAAGATTTGACCTTCAGTTTGTGTAAATTTTCTTAATTCATCGTAGAATTCATTTGCAATGAATTTTTGAATTTTTTTTGTATAATTTTTCCTATCTCTTCTTCTTTTTATATTAACTAATCTTTCATTTAATGTAGTTAGTCTATTTGAAGCTAAAATAGCATAGCTATACACTTTAAGTGTTTTTCGTTTAAGTATTAGATAATTTTTAATTTCATTAGAATTTTTGAATTCTTTTTTTGGCAATAAAATAACCTTATCTAAATCTATTGAACTTCTAACAATAGAATCGCCTTTAATCTTTATATAATCAACTAAAGAGTCAGACTCAACCACTTGAGAGAGAGCTATAGTAGAACTCAGAAAAAAAAGAAAAAATACAACTCTTGACATTATTAAATGATAAAACTTTTTCAGTAAATAAAATTAATACATTAAATTATGGCTAAAAATAAAGAAATCATCTTATTTTTACAGAAATACTTTTTTTTAGAAAAATTTTATAATTACTCACAAACATGAAGAATAAAAGTGTCATGACAAAAAAGTCTCTAGTATTTTTAGAAAAATATCTAAACAATGCATCTCCAACAGGATATGAATGGGAAGGACAAAAAATCTGGATGAATTATTTAAAACCATACGTAGATGAATTTATAACGGATTCGTATGGAACTGCTGTAGGGGTAATCAATCCGAAAAGCAAATATAAAGTTGTAATTGAGGGTCATGCTGATGAAATATCTTGGTATGTTAATTATATCTCTGATAAAGGATTAATATCCGTTATTAGAAATGGAGGAAGTGATCATCAAATTGCTCCAAGTAAAGTTGTTAATATACATACAAAAAAGGGTGTTGTTAAAGGAGTTTTTGGATGGCCTGCAATTCATACAAGATCTTTTTCTAAAGAAGAACCCCCTAAACTTGAAAATATTTTTATTGATGTAGGATGTAAAAAAAAGAAAGATGTTGAAAAGCTTGGTATTCATGTAGGATGTGTTATTACATATCCTGATGAGTTTCATATTCTAAATAAAGACAACTTTGTCTGTAGAGCATTAGATAATAGAATGGGCGGGTTTATGATTGCAGAAGTAGCTCGTTTACTTTATGAAAATAAGAAAAAATTACCTTTTGGTCTTTATATAACTAATTCCGTTCAAGAAGAGATAGGGCTAAGAGGAGCTGAAATGATAACCGAAACAATAAAGCCAAATGTAGCAATTGTTACTGATGTAACTCATGATACGACAACTCCAATGATTGATCAGAAAAAGCAAGGCAGTTGTGAGCTAAATAAAGGCCCTGTAATTACTTATGCACCTGCAGTTCAACAAAAATTAAGAGAACTAATTATTAAAGCAGCAGAAGAAAATAAAATTCCTTTCCAAAGGGCGGCATCATCTAGATATACAGGGACAGATACTGATGCCTTTGCTTATAGTAATGGTGGTGTCCCCTCTGCACTTATTTCTCTACCATTGAGATATATGCATACTACTGTTGAGATGGTTCATAAAAATGATGTTGAAAATGTAATTAAAATGATTTATCATTCTATATTAAAAATTAAAAATGGAGATGATTTTAGCTATTTTTCGTAATTAATTTATGGATAAAGAATTTATTGAAATCTATACAGAAAACGGGGAGCCTACTGGAGAAAAACTTCTGAAATCTGAGATACATAAAGGGGGGTTAGTTCACGCTACTATTCATTTATGGATATTTTGTTGTAAAGATGAAATTTTAATTCAGAAAAGATCGAAAAATAAGAAAATTAATCCGGGAATTTGGGATGTCTCTGTGGCTGGACATGTAAAATATGGTGAGAATTTTTTAGATGCTGTTATTAGAGAGTCTATAGAAGAAGTAGGTGTAGTGATTAATAAAAATAAGCTGAAGAAAATTGGGGTTTTCTTTAATGAAGAAACTTATAATACTCTTATAGATAGAGAATTTCATCACACCTACATTTATAGAACAACACCTGATAAAATTAATTTAGATTTTAAAAACAATGAAGTAGATAAATTAAAGTTCATTACATATAATGAAATGAAACATCTGATAAATAATAGTAATGAATATTTTGTTGGGTCTAATAAGAATTATTATAACTGTGTTATGGAAGAAATAAATACTACTATCTAATATTATTTTTAATTATAGCCTCCACTGCCTCAGGATTTAAAAGAGTACTAATATCACCTAGATTATCGAAATCATTTTCAGCTATTTTTCTTAAAATTCTTCTCATTATTTTTCCAGATCTTGTTTTTGGTAAAGCTTCAGTAAGTTGCATTTTATCTAGTTTAGCTATTGGACCAATTTTATCAGAAATTAATTTATTTATTTCATCTTTAGTATTATCAGATATATTGGTAGAGTCCTTTAAAGTAACAAACCCGTATAAAGCATTTCCTTTAATTTCATGTGGGAAACCAACGATTGCTGATTCTGCAACATTTTTATGTTCATTTATAACATCTTCTATGGGAGCAGTTCCTAAATTATGTCCTGAAACAATTATTACGTCATCTACTCTTCCAGTTATTCTAAAATTACCATCAGCATCTCTATATGCTCCGTCCCCAGTGAAATACATATTATTAAAAGTTGAAAAATATGTATTTACATATCTCTGATGATTTCCCCATATAGTTCTAGCGATTGATGGCCATGGAAATTTTATACATAACCTGCCAACAACATCATTATCTATTATTTCATTAGATTCACTATCCATTAATACTGGCTGAATACCCACAAAAGGAAATGTTGCAAAAGTTGGTTTTGAATCAATTATTCCAGGAATAGATGAAATTAAAATACCTCCCGTTTCTGTCTGCCACCATGTATCTACTATAGGACATTTATTTTTGCCTATATTTTTATCATACCAATTCCAAGCCTCCTCATTAATAGGTTCTCCAACTGTACCTAACACCTTTAAAGAAGAAATATCTTTATCGATTATATGTTTAATCCCTTGTTTTGCCAAAGCTCTAATAGCTGTAGGAGCTGTATAGAACTGATTGACTTTATGTTTTTCAACTATATCCCAGAATCTTCCAAAATCTGGATAGCTAGGAATTCCTTCAAACATAATAGTAGTGGCACAATTTGCTAATGGACCATACAATATATAACTATGACCTGTTATCCAACCAATATCTGCAGTGCACCAGTATATATTATTGGGCTGGTATTGAAAAATATTTTTAAAAGTATAGGCAGTATATACCATATAACCAGCACAACTATGAACCATTCCTTTTGGCTTACCTGTTGAGCCCGAAGTGTATAAAATAAATAAGGGATCCTCAGCATCCATTATTTCAGCATCACAATATTTGTCTGCATTCTCAAGTAATGGTTTTAATAAAATATCCCTACCATCAACAAGATTAATTTTAGAATTTATTCTATTTACTACCAAAACTGTGTCAACTATTTTACATTCTGACAAGGCATCGTCAACTATTCCTTTTAAATCTATAGTTTTCTCACCTCTATATGAACCGTCAGATGTAATTACAATTCTTGATTCACAGTCATTTATCCTAGTAGCAAGGGCATTTGATGAAAAACCTGCAAAAATAACTGAATGTATAGCGCCAATTCTAGCACATGCAAGTACAGAAATTGCAAGTTCAGGTATCATTGGCAAGTAAATACAAACCCTGTCCCCTTTCTTAATACCTTTCTCTTTTAAAACGTTAGACATTTTACATACTCTCTCAAATAGTGATCTGTATGTAATTTTCTCTGAAGAATCCTTAGGATTGTTAGGTTCAAATATTATAGCTGTTTTTTCTGAATTATCCTGTAAATGTCTATCTAGACAGTTCTCTGTAATGTTTAATTTTGCTCCTTGAAACCAATTAACTTTAGCCTGTTTGAAATCCCATTCTAAAACTGTATCCCATTTGTTCTTCCAAATAAAGTTTTTGGATGCTATTTCAGACCAAAATTCTTCAGGATTAGTAATTGAATCTTTATATATTGAATTATATTGATCCTTAGTTAAAATATTATATTTATCCATAAATAGTTTATTCTGATGGAATTCTAATCCTCTCAACAATCCTCTTTATTTCATTAGGTGGTTCAGCTGTAAATTTCATTACAATTATTGATACAATAAAGTTAACAAACATTGCAATAGTTCCAAACCCTTCAGGAGAGATTTTAAACCACCACTGATCAGAACTAGGTAATTCATCGTCAAACCATCCTAGTTTATATTTTATCATGTAGTATAGCATTAATAAGGTTCCTGCAATCATTCCTGACACTGCTCCTTCTTTATTCATTCTTTTATAGAAAATACCCAATATAATTGCTGGAAAAAATGATGCAGCAGCGAGCCCAAATGCTAAGGCAACAGTAGCAGCAACAAATCCAGGTGGATTAATACCAAAATAACCTGCAACACAAACTGCAGCAAAAGCAGATAATCTTGCTGCAATTAACTCCTCTTTTTCTGAAATAGAAGGCATTATTACTTTTTTTAGCAAATCGTGGGATATAGATGATGAGATAACTAATAATAGTCCTGCTGCAGTTGATAAAGCTGCTGCCAAACCTCCTGCAGCAACAAGAGCAATTACCCAGTTTGGTAATTTCGCAATTTCTGGGTTTGCTAAAACCATGATATCTCTATCAACAATAAGTTCATTAGTTGATTTGTCTGCTAAATATTGAATTTTACCATCTAGATTTTTATCATCAAAACTTATTAAACCAGTAGTTTCCCAATTTTTAAACCAACTCGGAACATTAGAATATTCAACATTTGATAAAGTTTCAATCATATTTGTTCTGGCAAAAACCGCTACAGCTGGTGCAGTTGTGTACAGTACTGCTATTAGAAGTAATGCAATTCCTGCAGATTTTCTTGCGTCAGAGACTTTTTTAACTGTAAAAAACCTAATTATTACATGTGGAAGACCAGCTGTACCTACCATTAAAGCAAATGTAATAGCAAAAATATCTATTAATGGTTTTGTATTATCTGTATATTGATTAAATCCTAATTGTTCATTTAAGCCATCTAATTTATCTAGAAGATATCCCCCTTCAATTGCTTCAGATCCAAATCCTAACTGTGGAATAGGGTTTCCGGTCATCTGTATAGAGATGAAAATTGCAGGAACCATAAAGGCAAAGATTAAAACACAGTATTGTGCAACTTGTGTATATGTAATTCCTTTCATTCCTCCTAAAACAGCATAAAACAAAACAATTATCATTCCTATAATTACTCCTGTATTAATTTCAACTTCTAAAAATCTTGAAAAAACAATTCCTACTCCTCTCATTTGTCCAGCTACATATGTAAAGGACACTAGTAAAGCACATATGACAGCAACAATTCTTGCGACATTTGAATAATATCTGTCACCTATAAAATCAGGCACAGTAAATTTGCCAAATTTTCTTAAATACGGAGCTAAAAGTAATGCTAACAAAACATATCCTCCAGTCCAACCCATCAGGTATACAGCTCCATCATAACCAGCAAAAGAAATTATTCCTGCCATTGATATAAAAGATGCTGCACTCATCCAGTCTGCAGCAGTTGCCATTCCATTAGCTAAAGGACTAACCCCTGCACCTGCCACATAAAAATCTTTTGTCGTTTCTACTCTAGACCAAATAGCAATAGCAATATAAATTGAGAAAGTAATCCCTACTATTAGATATGTCCATTCTTGGACGTTTAAATCCATAAATAGATTTAAATTATTTATCATATCCATATTTCTTATCCAATTTATTCATTAAATAAACATATAGAAATATTATGACTACAAACAGAAATATTGATCCTTGTTGTGCAAACCAAAATCCAAGTTTAAATCCACCTATTTTAAAATTATTCAAGAAGTCTTTAAATATAATTCCAGCACCAAATGAAAACATAAACCAGAAAAATAACAGAATTAAAACATAGCTTACGTTTGTTCTCCAATATTTGATTTGTTTTTCGTTGCTATTCAAATTTTATACTTATTTAAGGCTTTAATAACTTTTGGTGCTAAAATGATGGTTGCTAACATTGTTGGTATAGCCATTAAAGCAAAAAATGTATCTATCAAATTAATCATTAGGCTTAGAGATGTTGTAGCTCCTAACATAATGCTGATTATATAAATATAATTATAATATTTTTTATTTCTTTCTCCCAGTAAAAATGATAAACATTTAGTTCCATAATATGAGTATGTAAATAATGATGAAAGACTAAAAACAATAACACATACCAATAGTAAATACTTTCCAAATAATGGAAGAGAATTGCTAAATGCTGCAGCAGTTAATGTAACTCCATTTAAATCTGTTTCCCATACCCCAGTTATTAGAATTGCTAACGCTGTTAACGTACAAATAAACAAAGTATCAATTGCGGGACCCAGCATAGCTACTAGGCCTTCTCTTATTGGAGAGTTTGTTTTTGCTGCTCCATGTGCCATTGGAGCCATGCCTATACCTGCTTCATTTGAAAAAGCTCCTCTTCTAATTCCTAATATAATTAGTGATCCCAATACTCCTCCTGTAATTGAGTCTCCTCTATAATTTAAACCAGTAAATGCATCGTAAAATATTAGTTTAATGTATCTGGGTAATTCTTCGATATTAATAATTATAATAGCAATAACAGATATCATATAGAAGAATACCATAAAAGGAACTAATTTTGATGCTACAGAACTAATTCTTTTAAGACCACCAAGTATTACAATGGAAGTGATAATAATTAATAATATACCTATCAATAAATTTGTTTGAAAACTTACTTCATATCCCATTGGAATTAATAAAATATCATTTATAGCTTGTGTTAGCTGATTTACGTTAAAAACTGGTAAAGCGCCTATTAAACCACAAATACTAAAAAATACAGCAAGAAACTTCCATTTTTTTCCTAAACCTTCAATTATAAAATACATAGGTCCTCCTTGAGTGTTTCCAGCAGAATCCTTTCCTCTGAACATTATTGCTAATGAAGATGTAAAAAATTTAGTTGACATACCAATTATACCACTGACCCACATCCAAAAAATTGCTCCTGGTCCACCAATTGATATTGCAACTGAAACACCAGCAATATTTCCCATCCCAACAGTTGCAGACAAGGCAGTAGATAGGGCAGCAAAATGACTTATTTCACCCTCATCGTTAGAATTATCGTACTTTCCTCTAACTATATCTATAGCATGAAGAAAATATTTAAAAGGAATAAATTTAGAATAGATGATCAGGTATAATCCTCCACCAACAAGTAATATTATTAATGGGAAACCCCATATATATGATGAAATGTCTGAAAATAATTTCTCAATTTCCAAAATTAGTTTCTAAATAATTATTAATGTTATTCCCAATTCTATTTTCCAAATTAGTATTATCTACTTTAATAAATCTCTTGGCAGTTATATTTTCATAAAGCTCGATATATCTATTACTTACAGTTGATATATATTCTTCTGACATATAAGGAACTTCTTGGCCTTCAAGTCCTTGAAAATTGTTGCTAATCAACCACTGTCTAAGAAATTCTTTTGATAATTGCTTTTGAGGTTCTTTATTTTTTTGTCTTTCACTATACCCATTGAAATAAAAGTATCTAGAGGAGTCCGGGGTGTGTATTTCATCAATTAATACGATTTTTCCTTCTTTAGTTTTGCCAAATTCATATTTTGTATCTACTAGTATTAAACCTCTTTCTCTTGCAATTTCACTGCCTTTCTTAAACAATTTTTTAGTATAACTCTCTAAAACCTCATAATCTTCCATAGAAACAATATTTCTTGATATAATTTCTTCTTTACTAATATCTTCGTCATGATTACCAAATTCAGCTTTTGTGGCAGGGGTTATAATTGGTTCTGGAAACTTGTCATTTTCTCTCATTCCTTCTGGCATTTTTACTCCACACAGTAATCTTTTACCTTTTTTATACTCTCTTGCTGCATGACCAGATAAATACCCTCTAATTACCATTTCTACTTTAAATGGCTCACATAAATGACCTATTGAGACATTTGGATCAGGAGATGAAATCAACCAGTTAGGGACAATATCTGAAGTTAAACTCATCATTTGTGTAGTAATCTGGTTTAATATTTGTCCCTTATAAGGTATGCCTTTTGGCATTACCACATCAAACGCAGAAATTCTATCTGATGCAACCATTACTACCAAATCATTTTTTAAGGTGTACACATCCCTAACCTTGCCTTTGTAAACTTTACTTTGATTTGGAAAATTAAAATTAGTCTCAACTATCGAATTATTCATTAACCTTAATTAGTGTTTTTAATATTTTTATATGCATTAATTATTTTTTTAACCAAAGTATTTCTTATAACATCTCCATCGTTTAAATGTATAATTTCAACTCCATCTGTATCTTTTAAAATAAGTAATGCTTCCTTTATTCCAGAAGTTGTTTTTCTAGGCAAATCTATTTGGCCAGGATCACCAGTGATTAGAAATTTTGCATTTTTACCCATTCTTGTTAAAAACATTTTCATTTGTGAATGAGTTGTATTCTGTCCTTCATCTAAAATAACAAAAGCATTATCTAAAGTTCTACCTCTCATAAATGCTAAAGGAGCAATTTGAATAGTCTCATCCTCAATATATTTTTTTAGTTTATCAGAAGGAATCATGTCTTTTAAAGCATCATATAATGGCTGCATATATGGATCTAGTTTCTCTTTCAAATCACCAGGCAGAAATCCTAGATTCTCGCCAGCTTCTAATGTAGGTCTTGTCAATATAATACGCTTAACTTCTTTTTGCTTTAAAGCTCTTACAGCTAAAGCTATACTTGTATAAGTTTTACCAGTTCCTGCCGGTCCAATTGCAAAAACCATATTGCTGTTAAAAACTGCATCAATAATTCTCCTTTGATTTAATGACTTTGCTTCAATTACCTTTCCATTAATCCCATGTAAAATTGGTTTATGACTTATTTTGGATGTTGATATCTCAGTGGTTGAATTATTTAACAACATTTTAATTTCATCATCTGATATTATATTATACTCAATAAAATAATTAACTATTTTATTGAGCCTTTCCTCAAAATCATTTAAAGCTTCTTTATTTCCATAAGCCTTTATTTTATCACCTCTAGCAACAATTTTTAGTTCAGGAAATTTTAGCTTAATAAATTTTATGTTTTTATTTTGAGGGCCAAATAAATCTTTTGGATCAATTTTTTCTATTTTAATTACTCGCTCCTCCAAATTTATTTAAATGAAATTATAGAAATGATTTATTAGATTTGTATATCAAAAATACATAATTTTAAGGCACATATTTTAAGAATATATCAATAATTTATATGTCAATTATAACCTTAATTACAGATTTTGGAACAAAGGATCACTTTGTAGCAAAAATTAAAGGAGCTATCATTTCTGATCTTCCTCAAGCAAGTATAGTTGATATCTCACATCAAATCTCTCCATTCAATATAATGGAAGCGGCCTACGTAATTGAAAATTCATATCAACATTTTCCAGAAAAAACTATACATATAATTGGAGTAGATTCTGAAAATACTCCGGAATGCTCCCATCTAGTCCTGAAACTTAATGAGCAGTATTTTATATGTGCTGATAACGGAATTATGAGTATTGTCTGCCATAATATAAAACCTGATAAAATTTTTGAAATTAATATTCATGGAAAAATAGACTCTCAAAAATCTAATTTAAAAATATTTGCTCAAGTAGCTTGTCATTTAGCTAAAGGTGGCGAACCGGAGGTAATAGGCAAACACATCAATAAAATTAGATCAGTAAAATCTATAACTCCTTTTATAAATGATGAAAAAAATCAAATTATCGGAAGTGTTATATATATAGATAATTATGGAAATGTCATTACCAACATTAAACACTTGTTTTTTAAAGAGGCTTCAAAAGGAAGAAAATATGAAATTTCAGCAAGAAACCATAAGTTTAATAAAATCTATAATAGTTATAGTGAAATTGTAGATTATAATATTTCAGAAGAAAGAAGAAACGACGAAGGAAGAGCATTAGTTTTATTTAATTCTTCTAACTATTTAGAAATTGCTATATATAAAAGCAACCCTTTAAATGTGGGCACAGCAGCATCGTTATTAGGTTTAAAAATATATGACTCTGTAACTATAAATTTTTTAAAATAATTAATTAGTGTTGATAAGTTTATTTAGCTAATTTATCTGATTATAATATATTTGTGTAATTTAATTTTATTAATATTTTTCTATGAAGTTTATTGTTTCTAGCGCTGCTTTATTAAAGAAATTACAAGTACTAAGTGGTGTGATTAATGCAACTAACACAATACCTGTTTTAGACCATTTTTTGTTTGATATAGATAATTCAAGCCTTACAATAACTTCAAGTGATTTAGAAACTACAATGGTTTCTTCAATAGAGGTTGATAGTAAAAGTAAGGGGAATTTAGCTATCCCTTCCAAATTACTAATTGACACGCTTAAAACATTTCCTGATCAACCATTAACATTTACAGTTGAGGAAAATAATATAATTGAAATAAATTCTAATCACGGAAAATACACTTTAGCTTATGCTGACGGAGAACAGTTTCCTAAAGCTATAACTTTAGATAATCCGTCTACAGCCAAAGTTTCTAGCAAGGTTCTACTAAAAGCAATAAATAGTACAATATTTGCTGCTGGGAATGATGATCTTAGACCAGTAATGAGTGGTGTTTTCTTTCAATTATCTCAAGACAGTTCAATATTTGTAGCAACTGATGCTCATAAATTAGTTAAATATACTCGGACAGATGTTTCTGCATCTGAATTAGCGGAATTTATAATGCCAAAAAAACCATTGAATTTACTAAAGACTATTCTTGATGAAGATTCTCAAGTTACTATAGAGTATAATAACTCTAATGCCAAGTTCATACTAGAAAACCTAATAATAGTATGTAGATTAATTGATGGGAATTATCCAAATTATGAAGCTGTAATTCCTACCGAAAATCCAAATATTTTGACAATTGATAGAACTCAATTCTTAAATTCATTGAAAAGGGTTTCTATTTTTTCTAATAAAACCACTCATCAGGTAAGATTGAAATTAGCTGGAGCTGAATTAAATGTATCAGCTGAGGATATTGATTTTAGCAACAAAGCCGAAGAAAGGCTTACCTGTGATTACAAAGGTGACGATATTGAAATTGGATTTAACTCTAGGTTTCTTATAGAAATGCTAAATAACATTGATTCTGATGAAATAAGACTTGAAATGAGTCTTCCTAACAGAGCTGGAATTTTAAAGCCTGTAAGTGGTTATGAGGATGGTGAGGAAATTACTATGCTTGTAATGCCTGTAATGCTAAACAGCTAATTTATTTTTTATATACTACTAATTGAGCCTTATATCCTGTAGAAATTAGCCATTTTTTATTTGACAGCACTACCCCATTCTCATCAAGAACTACAAGCTGTGCTGTATTTGGACTTGAATCCCCTTCGTTTAAAGCAATAAAATCAATATTATTATAACCCTCGTCAAGGTCAATATCAATCACATAAAAAACAGAACTCAAAGAAATATTTGGATGTATTACTGCGTTATTTAACATCAATTTAATTCTATCACCATCAACATACTCATGATCTCTACATTTTATAATAATATATTCTGATTGAGTTTCTAAGTTTCCTAAATAATAATCTGCTTTAAATTTTGATTTGTTTTCACCACCTTCTTTAAATTTTTGTTTTATTACCCATGTTGGGGTTACTAATTCTGTAGATTTGGTGATGTCAATTACATTTTCTTTAGACAGAATATCAAAGTCTAAATTATAATTGAAGTAATTATTTTTTTTCTTATTAGTTAAACCTTTAGCCTCAATCTTTTTTAAAGAAAAACTTGAATTAGTAATAGCATTAGTATCTAATGATTTTATCTCAACAATTTTAATTGATATTTCCTGTGAAAACAGAATTAAAGAATTAAACAAAAACCCGATTATTAAAAAATAATTCTTCATTAATTAATTATAATACACATTTAATAAAGATATTTAAATCCTCTGTATTATCTCAAATATTAAGCTTATATTAACATAATATATTTATATCTATAAACTCTAGTGGATCCAATTCAAATTTTAGGATATTTTGGCGCATTCTTGGTTGGATTGATCCTTGGATTAATTGGTAGTGGAGGATCAATATTGTCTTTACCAATTCTTGTTTATGTGTTTGGTATTAATCCGGTTATAGCTACAGCATACTCTTTGTTTATTGTAGGAATTACTTCTCTTGTAGGTTCAATAAAGAATCTAAGGAATAACATGATTGATTATAATACAACATTATTCTTTTCTATTTCAGCAATTATTTCTGTATATATAACTAGAAAATACCTAATACTACTTATTCCAGAAATAATTTTAACAAGTGATCTAATCGTTCTAACAAAAGAAAAATTTATAATGCTCCTTTTTTCAATTTTGATGGTAGTTGCTGGGTTTTTTATGATTAAGAAATCACCAAAGACAATTGTTAAAATGAAAAATATAAAAACTATTGCGCCAAATAAGCTTATAATATTAGCAGAGGGATCTTTAATTGGCTTTATAACAGGGCTTGTAGGCGCAGGCGGAGGTTTTATTATAATACCGGTATTAGTTATCTTAACTAAACTTAGGATGAAACATGCTATAGCTACTTCTCTAGCAATTATATCTTTAAAATCTTTAATAGGTTTTATAGGTGATATACAAGTTCAAATTATTGATTGGAACTTCTTATTATTATTTTCTACTATATCTGTTCTGGGAATATATGTAGGCCAATATTATAACAACAGAGTGTCTGAAGATCAACTAAAACAAGGATTTGGGCTTTTTGTTATTATTCTTTCAATTATAATTTTTATCACAGAAGTTATATAGACTTTTTAAATAAGAATCCCAGTGGTATTATTAGAAGTAAAGCATAAATATTAAATAACGCTCCAATCAAAGGAATTATTATCATCAAAAAAATGAAAAAATTCTTATGATTCTTTTCCATAAAAATTAATTTAATAATGTTTCTTTCATAAATTCCTTGCTAAAATTATATGATTTCTCTCTAGCCTGTGGGTTTCCACCAAAATCAACACCTCTGCTAACACACATTATAAATCCAATTTTTTGTAAGAATGGATTTGACATTGGAATATTTAGGTAATTCATTAAAACATTTCCTTTTTCATCTAGTCTAAATACACATTCACTAAAATTATAAGCATTTTCATTTCTTATTACTGGAGCATCTCTGTCAAACGAATGATATGAATCTTTATATATTGTAAGACTAATATTTGTTTTAGAGTTTAATTTATTTACTAAATCAGTACAAGGGGCAGAAGGTGTCCAATTATCCAATTCACCTATTAATATATGAATAGGTGATTGAGAAAATTCTGTATTATCTGGATTAATAAAGCATGGAGGATAAAATGCTAAATGAGAAGCAAATGATAATTCTTTATTAATTGCCTCTTTAAGTGGCAACCATGCTGAAAATAAGGTAACTCCTCCTCCAAGACTCCATCCAGTAATTGAGACTTTGTTTTTATCAATTTTTGGATGCTCCGCTAATACTTCAAAAGCCCTATAAGCATCAAGTATCATTGCAGCCATAGTTATTTCATTTTGCGTCCCTACTGTTGAGGTAATACTTCTACTTTTAAAACTATTTAGTTCAAAAGTTGCTATACCCATTTCTTGATACATCTCTAAGTATTTATAATGATGTTCTCCCCATCCAAGGCTTCCTGCTACACCAATAATTAAGGGATATTTTTTTTCATTATCTATTGAATCCATTGGAATAACTAGTTCACCAAATACTTCTTGTTTCTCTTGTTTATCTAAATCTGTAATAATATCATTAAATGAGAATGGATTTGCACTCTCAAAATGAATTTTTTCAATTGTAAATTGTGCCTGTGCGTTAAAAACAAGTAGATAAAAAGTGATTAACAGATATAGCTTCTTCAAAATATAATGGATGATTAAATATAAAATTACAAAAATAAATGCTTGTTATTCCTTTTTTATTATATACATTTGCATTCAAAATTATATTCAATGACAGGAACAGTTAAATTTTTCAACGAATCCAAAGGATATGGCTTTATCACTAATGATGAAACAGAACAAGATATATTTGTTCATATTACAGCATTAAATGGAATTACAATCCATGAAGGCGATAAAGTTAATTTTTCTGAAGGTGAAGGAAAAAAAGGTAAGGCTGCTATAGATATTACTCTAGCTTAGTTTACATCCACTCCCATATTATTTCTTTAAAGCAAGAATTCTTTATAATCATGTTTTTATTAATATGACTACAAGTATTTTCTTTGGCTAATTTTTGAGAGAACCATCACAAGAAGGAAGTCTTTTATGGCTAATTTTTGAGAGAACCATCACAAGAGGGAGGTTTTCTATGGTTAATTTTGAGAGGACCATCACAAGAAGGGAGTTTTCTTCTAATGATCTGAATATATTTCCTTTCCTAACTTCTACCCTAATTTCTTTCTTACCATCCTTTAAAATACTATCAATTTTAATAAATTGGCAACATAATATTTTATAGAATTGTTGTAAATTGATATGTATTAGAAAGCTAAATCAATAGATTTAAAAAATGTATTCGTCTAACCCCTTCCTTCTTATAGTAGTTGTATTTTTAAATTCATTATTGTCTTTTTCTCAAAAATCAGATTTAAAATTTTATGAAGTATTTAGTGAGTCTCAAAACAGCAAAGTGTCGTGCTATAGAATACCCTCAATTATTACTACTGACAAGGGAACACTAATCGCAGCAGCAGATGAAAGGGTTCTGTCATGTGGCGATTTGAAATTGAATAGAGACATTAATATTGTAATAAGAACCAGCAATGATGAAGGAAAATCATGGTCATCAATCAATCGAATTATTAACTATCCTTCTGGAGAATCAGCATCAGATCCATCAATGATTTTTGATAGAAAAATGAAACAGATCTATTTGTTTTATAATTATATGAATCTTGACAAAGACAAGGATAGTTATTATTTGAAATATGTTACAAGTTTAGATAATGGCTTGACTTGGTCGCAACCAATTGATATAACTGATCAAATTTCTAAGCCTGAATGGAAAAATGATTTTAAATTCATTACATCAGGAAGGGGATTCCAAACACAGGATGGAATTCTTTTACATTGCTTAGTTAATCTTCAAAAAGGGACACACATTTTTGGCAGCAATGATTATGGCAAGACTTGGTATATAACTGAAACTCCTATATCACCAGGAGATGAGTCTAAAATAGTTGAATTAAACAACAGGTCATGGCTGGTTAATTCCAGAGTCAATAATACAGGAATAAGATATTCCCACATAAGTAAAGATCAAGGAAAGAGCTGGACGACAAAACCTGAAAGTAAATTAATTGATCCAGGGTGTAACGCAAGTTTAGTTAAATATGATTATGGTAATTATATTAAAAGTGATTTATTACTGTTGTCAAACATTAATAATCAATCCAAAAGAAAAGAAATAGTTATAAGGCATAGCTTAAATGGAGGAAAGACATGGTCTGAACCCAAGTTAATTTATGCAGGAAGTGCAGCATATTCTTCAATGACAGTTTTAAACAATGGAGATATTGGCCTTTTGTTTGAAATGGACAACTATTCAAAAAATGTTTTTACTACATTTTCTTTGCATTGGTTGATGAATGATTTATAGTCATATTAATAAAATACGATTATAAGTGTTTTCTTTGGCTAATTTTTGTGAGAACCATCACAAAAAGGAAGTCTTTTAGATCTTGTATTTAATCCACCTTAAAGTCTGATTTCATTAATAGAACAGTATGCATCAATGTTGCAGCTAATTTACCATCAGTGTTATAGAGCTCACCCTTTATAGTGGCAATATTTTTTCCTTTTTTAACAATTTCAGCAGTTGCTATTACTTCTCCAGCAAATAAAGGCCTGTGATGTAAACTATGTAGGTTAGTAGAATTTGGATATATAGCTCCTCTAGATTCATAAATTATAAGTAAGCTTGTAATGTCATCTAACATAGAAGTCATCATACCCCCTTGAACATTACGATTTGGATTAAGTGTTTCTTTGGAAAACTCCGCTTTTAATTTTAGAAAACCTTCCTTGTATTCAAGAAACATAAACTTGAATATTTTTCCAGTTCCACTATTAACTTTGTGAAAACTTAGGAACTTATTAAAATCTTCTTTCATAAATATTATATAAATGCCTGCTCTAATGAGTTTCAGCTTACCTGTAATTTCTAAATTAAAGATATTAAAAGAATATCCAAAATAATTTATTACATAATAGAAATATTTTAGGTTTTATTTAATTATATTCGCACCACTCGAAAACGAAATGGGTTGGTCTGATTGTATGGTTGCATTCTTACTGACCTTTTTCATTTATACTTATATACTTAAAGTTTAATTATGTCTGAAATAAAAAATATCGCAATTATTGCCCATGTCGATCACGGAAAGACAACATTAGTGGATAAAATAATGTTCCACTGTCAGCTGTTTCGTAATAATGAAAATAAAGGTGATTTAATTTTAGATAATAATGATTTAGAAAGAGAGAGAGGTATCACTATTACTTCTAAAAATGTATCAGTAAAATACAATGACACCAAGATTAATATTATTGATACTCCCGGTCACGCAGATTTTGGAGGTGAAGTTGAAAGAGTTCTAAATATGGCAGATGGAGTACTGCTCTTAGTGGATGCTTTCGAAGGACCTATGCCACAAACCCGATTTGTTTTACAAAAAGCTTTGAATCTAGGACTAAAACCGTGTGTTGTAATTAACAAAGTTGATAAGGAGAATTGTATGCCAGAAGAAGCTCATGAGTCTGTGTTTGATTTAATGTTTGAGTTAGGAGCTGAAGAATGGCAATTAGATTTTCCAACAGTTTATGGTTCTGCTAAAGAAAATTGGATGAGCGAAGATTGGAAAAATCCAACAAATAACATAGAACCTCTTTTGGAAATGGTATTAAATCATGTACCATCTCCAAAAATTAGTGACGGAAACTTGCAAATGCTAATTACATCTTTAGATTACTCTTCTTTCACTGGAAGAATAGCAATAGGAAGACTTCAAAGAGGAGTTTTAAATACTGGCGCAAATATCTCTTTAGTTAAGAGAGATAAGTCGATTATAAAGTCTAAAATTAAAGAATTACATGTGTTTGAAGGATTAGCTAGAAAAAAGGTTGATCAAGTTTTACCAGGAGATATTTGTGCAATAGTAGGTCTTGATAATTTTGAAATAGGAGATACAGTTGCTGATTTTGATAACCCAGAGGCGCTTAAAACTATTGCAATTGACGAACCTACGATGAGTATGTTATTTACAATTAATGATTCACCTTTTTTCGGAAAAGATGGAAAATTTGTTACGTCAAGACATATAAAAGACAGATTAAATAAGGAATTAGAAAAAAACCTTGCTCTAAGATTAAATGAAACAGATAGCGCAGATAAATTTATGGTTTATGGAAGAGGAGTTTTACACTTATCTGTATTAATTGAAACCATGAGAAGAGAAGGATATGAATTACAAATAGGTCAACCTCAAGTAATAATTAAGAATATTGATGGAGTACAGTGCGAACCTTTTGAAGAAATGACCATTGATTTACCAGAAAATGTTTCAGGTAAAGCAATTGAAATGGTAACCATTCGTAAAGGTGAAATGATAAGTATGGTCTCAAAAGGAGAAAGAATGGTTTGTGAGTTTGTAATACCTTCAAGAGGAATAATAGGTCTTAGAAATCAACTACTAACAGCTACTGCTGGAGAAGCAATAATGTCACATAGGTTTAAAGAATACAAGCAAATTAAAGGCGGTATGCCCGAAAGACAAAACGGATCTCTTATTTCAATGGAAAAAGGGACTACAATACCCTATTCAATTGATAAATTACAAGACAGAGGTAGATTTTTTATTAATCCAGGTGAAGCTATTTACGAAGGACAAGTGATTGGTGAAAATTCTAGAGGAGACGACATAGCAATAAATGTTACAAAAACTAAAAAATTAAGTAATGTTCGTTCTTCTGGTGCTGACGATAAAGCTAAGATTGTTCCTGCAATTAAGTTTTCACTAGAAGAGGCATTAGAATATATTCAAAAGGATGAATATGTTGAAGTTACTCCTAACAATTTGAGATTAAGAAAAATTCTTCTAAAAGAAGTAGAAAGAAAAAGGAATAAGACGATTTAAAATTATTTACCTCTTCCAACCTTTCTTACTCCAGAAGATTTTGCTTTATTATTCTTGTTATTAAACTTTTGTTTAATTCCTTTTTTTAAAGGAACCTTTTTTTCTAATTTGTTTCCAAAAAATTTACTAGGCATAATTGTTTTATTTAGTTATTTTATTGTTCATATTAATTTTTCTACAGATGTTTACCTCTTACCCACCCTGTTTTCTGCAAATACTTTTCAGCACTTTCTACAGCTCCATCTTCAATTGAAGTTCCCATAGAGTCATTCCAACGATTTAAGAATCCAAACAAAGAGATTACACCTAGAATTTCCACAATTTCTCCTTCATCCCAATGCTTATGCAATTCTTGTATTATTATTTTATCTACAGTATTAGGAACCTGTGAAGCAGCTATAGAAAAATTTAATGCAGCACGCTCAGCATCATTAAAAGAATCATGTGTTCTATAATTCCAAATATTATCTAATTGTTCTTGCTTTGCTCCATAACGTTCGGCAGCCCTAATAGCATGTGCTTGACAATATCTACAGCCAGTGGAATTACTTGAAACCCACGCAATCATTCGTTTAAGTGCTGATGTTACTCGACCTTTGTTCGACATAACAGCCTTATTTAAATTAATAAATGCCTTGCTTATCTCAGGGCGTCTCTGCATAGTCAGCACAGAATTAGGACAAAATCCAAGAGTTTCATTAAAGAACTCAGCTAATTTTTTAGTTTCAGAATCATAATCTGATGGCAAAGGCGTAACTAAAGACATCTTATATTTATTATAAATTATTTCTACAACATCAAAGATATAGAAAACCTTTGATCAAGAAAATTAGAATAAAAGTTTTCTATATCTTTATAATTATTGGAATTTCTTAACTTAATGGTATTATGAGAAGAATCTTTATATTATTATTTACCTCTATTTTAATTAATTGTTCATCAACTAGCGAAACTACATCATCATCTTCAAAATTAGTTATTTCTCCTGCAGCTTTAACGCTGCTTGATGTAATTGTTGGTAAGTTTCCAGGAGTTAAAGTGATTGGTGATAATATTGCCAATTATTTAGACTTTCACAAAAATACCTTAACAAGTACATCACCTAAAATTTTAATAAGAGGTGGAAGTCTGTCAATTAATTATAATGCATATGCAGTATATGATGTTGACGGACTTCTTTATACTGACTATCCTGCTTTTATTGATCCTCAACAAATTAAAAGTATAACCATATTAAGATCACTTGCGGCTACCAACACATATGGAGGTGTAGCTCGTGGAGGTGCAATAGTTATTAGGCTAAAAGCAACTGAATAGTTGGTTTTCAAGCACTTACTTTCCAATACAAAATTTAGAAAATATATTGCCAAGAACCTCATCATTTGTAACCTCGCCCGTAAGTTCTCCAAGATATTGAAGTGCTTGACGTATATCTATAGCTAATAAGTCTCCTGAAATTTTATCATCAATTCCTTTTAAAACATTCTCAATTTCAACAGATGACTTGCATAACAAATCATAATGTCTTGAATTTGTTACTACTGAAGAATTTGTATTGATTTCATTTAGATCAATACATGATGAAATCTGTTGTTTTAATTCATCTATGTTAGTGCTATGTTTTGCACTTACATAAATATGTTTAAACTCCTTAAAATGTGATTCAATTAATTTACTATCGCCAATATCAATCTTATTGGCAACAATAATTAAATTTTTATCTGGAAAATCTTTTGTTATTTTATTTATAATTTGTTTAGAATCATTGATTTTATTACTATCAGTAACAGAGGAGTCTAACATATATAGGACAATACTGGAACTCTCAACCTTCTCGAAAGTCTTTTTTATCCCAACACTTTCAATTTTATCTTTTGTAGCTCTTATTCCTGCAGTATCAATAAATCTATAATTAATACCGTTTAATATGATTTCATCTTCTACTGTATCTCTAGTTGTTCCTGGGATATCACTTACAATTGCCCTTTCATCATTAAGTATTGCATTTAACAGTGTAGATTTTCCTGTATTTGGCTCCCCTATAATAACTATAGGTATGCCATTTTTTATGACATTTCCTGCTGCAAATGAATCAATCAAAACTGATATTGTTTCTTTTATTTTATAAATTAATTTCTTTAATTCATTAAGATTTGCAAATCCTACATCCTCTTCTGAGAAATCTAGTTCTAACTCAATTAAAGAAGCAAAATCCAAAAGCTGTTGTCTAAGTTCCTTAATATCGCTTTTAAAGCCACCTCTCATTTGATCTAAAGCTATCTTGTGAGAAGCTGAACTCTTACTTGAAATTAAATCAGCTACTGCCTCAGCTTGGCTTAAATCGATTTTTCCATTTAAAAAAGCCCTTAAGGTGAATTCTCCTGCTTTAGCAGCTCTACATCCATTATCAATAAATAATTTTATTATTTCATTTTGCACATAACTACTACCATGACATGATATTTCTACTACATTTTCACCAGTATATGATTTGGGTGCAATAAATAGTGATATTAACACTTGGTCAATAATTCTATTTCTATCAATAATTTGCCCTAAAGTAATTGTATGAGAATTTTTGCCTATAAGCTTTGATTCATCTTTTGATTTAAATAACGAATCCGTTATTTCTATAGATTTTGATCCTGAAATTCTAATAACAGAAATTGCCCCTGAACCAGCAGGGGTGGCTAATGCAATTATATTATTATTGTCTATCATAAATTATTCCAAAAATAGTGTTTTATATTATCTATTCTTTAGATAGAAATAAATTATTGGAATCAAAAGAATTAATACTGTTGAAAGACTATTTGCAACTATCGCTGGTTTTAAAAATATAGTTATAAAAAATCCTGCAATTGCCCCTCCTAGATGAGCTTCATGTCCTATGTTATCTCTAATATTCTTCATTGAATAAATAGAATACCATAGATATAATAGACCAAAGACATATGCAGGCATGGGTATAATAATAAAATATAGCGTCATCTTAGGATATAACAGGATTGAAGAATACACTATCCCCATTACAGCTCCACTTGCCCCTACCGCATTATAATTAATCTTGTTTTTGTTAACCCTGTAGGTTACTAAATTTCCAACATATAGACTAGCAATGTAAATTATTAGAAAGCCCACTTCTCCTACTGATCTAACTACTGATTCAGCAAAGAAAAACAAGGTCAACATATTTACAAACAAATGACCTTGGTTAACATGAAGAAAACCTGAAGAAATATACCTAATAATCTCTCCATTTTTTACTGCAATAGGGTTAAACTTGTATTTATCAAAAAAATGCCTGTCTTTGAATCCTCTATATGAGAAGATTATATTCGCTAATATTAATAGAAAACTTGTCAAGATTTAACTTAAATATTGGTTAATATTAATTATTCAAGCCAAATATAATATATATTTGCCTCATAATTATTCGAGTCATGCAACTACTCTCTTTTGTATTAATTTACCCAATAATGTGGATCATATCTAAGTTAAACTTTAGATTATTATATATTATCTCTGATTTATTATTCTATTTTATATACTACATAGTTAGATATAGGAGAAAAACCATCTATGATAACCTAAAAATGGTTTTTCCAGATAAAACTACAGAAGAAATTAAAAAAATAAGTAAAATGTCAGTAAGAAATTCTACTGATACTTTTATTGAATCCATAAAATCTCTTAATATTTCAGAGGATGAGATGAAATCAAGATTTAAATTTAAAAATATTGAAGTAATTCATGAGATTGAAAAGAAAAACCAAAGTATAATCGTAATGTGTGGTCATTTTTCTGGGTTTGAGTGGGTATTTATCCTTCAAAGATATGTAAAATCTAATTTTTATGTTGTCTATAAAAGATTACGAAACAAATACTTTGAAAGATTAATTAAAAAAATTCGCAGTAGATACAATGGCAATCTAATTCATACAAAAGAAACTATACAAATAATTGCAGAAAATAGTAAAACTAATTCATTAAATCTATATGGATTTGCCTCTGATCAGACCCCAAGGTTACCAAAAGCAGTTCATTGGAACTATTTTATGAACATATGGGTTCCTATTCATACTGGCGCAGAAATGCTTGCAAAACAGCATAATTTAGCCTTAGTGTTTATGAGAATAAGGAAATTAAAGAGGGGTTATTATGAAACTACATTCGAAAAAATAACAACAAACCCAAAAGACTATAAAGATTACGAGATATCTGATAAGTTTATGAAATTAGTTGAGAATCAAATCTACGATGAACCTATGTTATATTTATGGTCTCACAGAAGGTGGAAACACAGAGATAAAGTACCTCCACCTAAATAGTTAACTAATTGCTTCTATCTCATTAATGAATTTATCTGCAATATTATCAGCTAAATCTTGAGTTTTAGCCTCAGAATATATCCTTATAATAGGTTCTGTATTACTTTTTCTTAACTGAATCCAAGAATCTGAAAAGTCAATTTTCAAACCGTCAATTAGATTTATCTTTTCTGTAGAATACTTTGTTTTAAAATAGCTTATCATTTTATTATATTTAAAATTTATATCTATTTCTATCTTCTTTTTACTCATGAAATAATTTGGGTATGTTTTTCTAAGGTCTGAACATTTCAACCCACTATTTGATAAATGACTTAAAAATAATGCAATTCCAAGCAAAGCATCTCTTCCATAATGCAGTTGCGGAAGTATTATTCCTCCATTACCCTCGCCTCCAATTATTGCCTTAGTTTTTTTCATCATTTCAACAACATTAACCTCACCTACTGCACTAGAATTATATTCACAATTATATTTGTCTGAAATATCATTCAAAGCTCTTGTAGAGCTAAGATTGCTAACTGTAGATCCTGGCTGTAGACTTAGTACATAGTCAGAACATGCAACAAGAGTATATTCTTCGCCAAAAACGTCTCCATTCTCGCAAACAAAAGCTAAACGATCAACATCTGGATCAACAACAATCCCGAGATCAGCACCTTCTTTTATAACTAGGTTAGAAAGATCATGTACATTCTCCTTTAATGGCTCAGGATTATGAGGGAAATTTCCCGTAGGATCACAGTATAACTTTACTACATCTACACCTAATTTTTCTAATAGTTTTGGAACAGCTATTCCTCCTGTTGAATTAACGGCATCAACAACAATTTTATAATTTTTTTTCTTTATGGATTTTACATCAACTAAATTAAGTTTTAGAATATTATCAATATGAATATCTATATAATTATCCTTTTCAACTAATTCCCCTATTTTTTCTGTTTTGTTTAACTTATTATCATAAGTTTCTGCTATTTTTAAAACTTCTTCCCCATCAGATGAACTAAGAAACTCTCCTTTTGAGTTCAATAATTTTAAAGCATTCCAATTCATGGGGTTATGACTTGCTGTTATTATTATACCACCATCTGCCTTTTCAATAGGGACAGCTATTTCTACAGTAGGAGTTGTTGAAAGATTTAAACTAACAACATCAAAACCCATAGAAATAAGCGTATTTATAACGAAGCCTTGAACCATTTCTCCAGACATTCTTGCATCTCTACCTACAACAATTTTATTATTCTCCTTATTAGAATTATTTTTTATCCACAATGCATAAGAAGTTGTGTAAAGTACAATGTCTTGAGGAGTTAAATCTTCCCCAACTCTTTCACCTATTGTTCCCCTTATTCCTGAAATTGATTTGATTAACGGCATCCATTGATTATTTAATGTAAATATACTATTTAAGCTATGTTAAACTAAATTTGAATTTGTAATTTAGAAATAATTTAACACACTGTTGTTTATGAACATAAATTTAGTATTTTCTTTAACTTTTTTGCTTATAATTTCCTCATGTACAAATAAACCTGTAGAAGAAGGTTTGACTGCTAAAAACGGTATGGTTGTATCTGCAAGAGAAGAAGCTAGTAAAATTGGTATTGAAATCTTAAAAAAAGGAGGAAATGCATTCGATGCAATGATTGCTACTGATCTGGCACTTGCAGTATCACACCAATCTGCTGGAAATATAGGTGGAGGTGGATTTATGGTATATAGGAAAGCAAATGGTGAAACAGGAGCTTTAGACTATAGAGAAAAAGCACCACTGAGTGCTAGCAAAGACATGTATCTAGACAAACAAGGAAATGTCATTAAAGGTTTGAGTTTAGCTGGAGCGATGGCTATAGGTGTGCCAGGAACTATTGCTGGAATTTTTGAAGTATATGAAAAATTTGGATCACTTCCAATAGAAACAATATTTCAGCCTGCAATAGATCTAGCAAATAAAGGAGTAGTTGTTACTACAAAGCAAAGGGATAAAATAAAAAGTCATATAAAATATTTTAAACTTGTTAATAAAGAGAAAATTTTTTTTCAAGAAGAAATAAATGTTGGTGATACTTTAAGATTTCCAAATTTAGCCAATACTCTAGATCGTATTATGAAAAAAGGTAAAGATGAGTTTTATAAAGGTGAGACTGCACGAAAATTAGTAGACTTTATCAAAGATAATAATGGTATTATATCATTAAAGGATTTAGAACTTTATGAGGCTATTTGGAGAGACCCTATTGAATTTGAATACGATAATCTAAAAGTTATATCTATGTCTCCACCATCAAGTGGAGGTATTTGTCTAGAACAAATAATGAAAATGATTGAGCCTTACGATATTAATGATTTAGCTCATAATTCGTTAGACTATATTAAAATTCTCGTAGAAGCTGAAAGAAGATCTTTTGCAGACCGGAGCTATTATTTAGGTGATCCTGATTTTGTTAGTATTCCTGAAGAACAATTAGTTGGAAAAGAATATCTTCTGGAAAGAATGAGTGGTTTTTCTTTTGACTCACCTACCCTATCTCATGAGATATCATATGGAAATGTAGAAATATTAGAAAGTGACGAAACAACCCATTATTCAATTGTTGATCAATTTGGCAATGCCATAGCTGTAACAACAACATTAAATGGAACTTACGGTTCACAATTATATTGTTCTGAACTAGGGTTCTTTCTTAATAATGAAATGGATGATTTTAGCTCAAAGCCTGGTTCTCCAAATATGTTTGGATTAATTGGCGGAAGTGCTAATAAAATAGAACCTCAAAAAAGAATGTTAAGCTCTATGACTCCTACAATTGTTGAAAAGGAAAATAAATTGTTTATGACATTAGGCTCACCTGGTGGATCCAGGATAATAACTTCCGTGCTTCAAACAATTTTAAATGTTCATGAATTTAATATGAGTATGAATAGAGCAGTTAATTCTGCAAGATTTCATCATCAATGGATGCCAGACACAATTAAGATTGAACAAAATTTATTTAATTCAAAGTTAATTCAAGAATTAAAATTATTTGGGTATAATATAGATTATAAAGATCCTATTGGAATTGTAGATGGGATTTTAGTTAAACCAAATGGAATTCTTGAAGCAGGTGCTGACAAAAGAGGTGATGACACTGCTGTAGGATTTTAAAACCTATATATTAAATATGGAATGCTTGAAATTGAAGAAAATATAGAGATTTATGGGGCTAGATCCCATAACTTAAAGAATATAGATCTTATCATTCCTAGGAATAAATTAGTAGTAATCACTGGTCTATCGGGAAGTGGAAAATCATCATTGGCTTTTGATACAATTTATGCAGAAGGACAAAGAAGATATATTGAAACCTTCTCAGCTTATGCTCGACAATATTTATCTAATCTTGAAAGACCCGATGTGGATAAAATTAATGGGCTTTCACCGGTAATTGCAATTGAGCAAAAAACAACAAACCGCTCACCAAGATCAACTGTAGGAACTATAACAGAGATTTATGCTTTTCTAAGACTTATGTATGCTAAAATTGGGGAAGCCTACAGCTACAATACTGGCAAGAAAATGGTAAGTTATAATAATGATCAGGTTCAAGAACTCATTGAGAAAATATACGAAGGAAAAAGGATTCACCTTCTAGCTCCATTAATTAAAGCTAGAAAAGGTCACTATAGAGATCTTTTTCAACAAATTATTAAAAAAGGGTTTACTCAAGCTAGAATTGATGGGGAATTTATTGATTTAACAAATAATCTTATGTTAGATAGATATAAGAATCATGATATAGAAATGGTAATTGATAGAATAGATTTAACTAAACTAAGTAAGGGCTCTAACAGATTAAAAGACAGCATACTCACAGGAATGTATCACGGTGAAAATTCTATTTTAATTTGTGATGAACACAGCAAGAATCAAAAATATTTTAGTAAAAATTTAATGTGTGAAGAAACAGGGGTTTCATACAAAATTCCTGACCCAAACAGTTTCTCATTTAATTCGCCAAAAGGAGCTTGTAAGAATTGTAATGGGATTGGAAACTTAAAGAAAATAAACTTAAAAAAATTAATTCCTGATGATAATATATCAATTTATCAAGGAGGAATTCGATTAATAAATAAAGCATCTGGAAGTTGGATAAATAAACAAATCAAGTTAATTGGAAAAAAATATGATTTTTCATTAAGGGAGCCAATAAAAAATATTCCAAAGAAAGCATTAGAAGCTATTCTCTATGGAATAGAAGATAGAATTACGATAAACAGCAAGTCTCTAGGTATAACAAGAGAATATAGTATAAGTTTTGAAGGAATAGTTAATTTTATTGAAGATCAGTATAAGAACACAGAATCAATTGCATTGAGGAGATGGGCAAATAAATATATGGATAAAATAATTTGTGATACTTGTAAAGGTTCAAGACTTAAAAAAGAATCTTTATGTTTCAAAGTTAATGCTAAGGATATTAATGAGCTAGTTAATATGGAAATAACTGATCTAATTAGTTGGTTTAAAAAATTAAATTCTAAGCTTTCCGATACACAAAAATTTATTTCAGAAGAAATAATTAAAGAAATTATAAAAAGATTACAGTTTTTATTAGATGTAGGGTTAGAATATCTAACACTTAATAGACCCTCAAAATCTCTTTCTGGTGGTGAGAGTCAGAGAATTAGACTAGCTTCGCAAATTGGATCACAATTAATAGGAGTTCTATATATTTTAGATGAACCAAGCATAGGTTTACATCAAAGAGATAATGACAGATTAATCAAGTCTTTGGAAGCATTAAGGGATATTGGGAATTCTGTAATTGTTGTTGAACATGATAAAGAAATGATAACTCGTGCTGATCATATTATAGACATTGGCCCTCTAGCAGGAAAAGAAGGAGGTAATATTATGTTTGAGGGTAATCTAAACTCAATCAAGAAAAGCAAATCATTAACTTCAGATTACTTAAATAATATTAAGTTTATAGAAATTCCACATAAAAGAAGAGAAGGAAATGGAAAAACAATAAATCTATATGGATGCAGCGGAAATAATTTAAAGAATATAGATGTGTCTTTCCCTTTAAATAAAATGATTGGAATTACTGGAGTTTCAGGAAGTGGAAAATCAAGTTTAATTAATGAGACATTATATCCTATTTTAAACAATTATTTCTATAATGGCAATAAAAAAATATTGTCTCATAAATCAATTAAAGGAATCGATAATATAGATAAAGTTGTTAGTGTGAATCAAAGGCCTATTGGGCGAACACCGAGAAGCAATCCTGCTACATATTGCGGGGTATATTCTGAAATTAGAACCTTATTTTCACTACTTAACGAATCTGTTATAAGAGGATATAAACCTGGACGATTTAGCTTTAATGTTAAGGGAGGACGTTGTGAAGAATGTAGGGGGGGTGGTTTAAAGCTTATTGAAATGAATTTTCTTCCAGATGTTTATGTAGAATGTGAAAATTGTATGTCTAAACGATTCAATAGAGAAACTCTAGAAATAAAGTATAAAGGAAAGTCAATAAATGATATTTTGAATATGACAATAAATACTGCTGTAGCCTTTTTTGAACATATACCTAAAATATACAGAAAACTAAAAACCATACAAGATGTTGGTCTTGGATACATTACATTAGGACAACAAAGCACTACCTTGTCAGGAGGTGAAGCTCAAAGAATTAAATTAGCGTCTGAATTGTCAAAAAGAGATACTGGAAATACATTGTATATATTAGATGAACCTACAACTGGTTTGCACTTTGAAGATATCAAGGTTTTAATGAATGTTTTAAACAAATTAGTAGATAAGGGGAACACGGTACTTATTACAGAACATAATATGGACGTTATTAAAACCGTAGATCATATAATTGATATTGGTCCTGAAGGTGGTAATAAAGGAGGTAATATTATTTTTGAAGGGACACCAGAAAAAATGTTATTAGATAAAACCAATCATACAGCGTTTTTCCTAAAAAAAGAATTAAACTAAATATTAAAAATTATTATTATGAATAAACAAAATCCTAAAAGCTGGAACGAAATAAAAACTAATGACTCATGGTCAATTTTTAAAATTATGGGCGAATTTGTTAGTGGATATGAAAAAATGAGTCAAATAGGACCTTCAATATCTATATTTGGTTCAGCTAGAACTAGTAAAGATGATAAATATTATTTACTAGCTAAAGAAATAGCTTCAAGTATTGTAGAGAGCGGTTATGGTGTAATCACTGGAGGTGGTCCAGGAATTATGGAGGCAGCAAATAAAGGTGCAAAAGAAGCTAAAGGAAGATCTATAGGTCTTTGTATAGAGCTTCCTTTTGAGAAAAAAGAAGGTGACAATATCTACATAGATCAAGATAAAAAAATAGAGTTTGATTATTTCTTTGTGAGAAAAGTTATGTTTATGAAATATGCACAAGGCTTTGTTGTTATGCCAGGAGGATTTGGAACTCTAGATGAGTTGTTTGAAGCAATCACATTAATTCAAACAAAGAAAATTGAAAAATTTCCTATCATTCTTGTTGGAAGCAGTTTTTGGTCTGGACTAATAGATTGGATTAAGGAAACTTTATTAAAAACTAATAAAACAATAGCAAATGAAGATTTATGTGTTTTTCATATTGTTGATGAAAAAGAAGAAGTTATTAAAATACTTGAAGCATTCCATGACGATTATGGCCTAAGTCCAAACTTTTAATTAATTTAAAATATAGTTATTCTAATAATATTAAAATGTTACATTAATATTAATGAAAAGAAGAGATTTTATTAATGGAACTTTAATGATGGCTGGGGCGTATATGCTTCCAGGATGTACACATAATTCTGTTTTAGACAAACTCAATCCATTGTATTATCCACCGTCACTCACTGGCCTTAGAGGAAATCACCCAGGGTCAAATATCCATGCACATGACAGAGCATGGAGTAAAAAATCAGATTGGGGAACTACTACTAAATTAAAAGAAAGTTATGATTTGGTTGTTGTGGGCGGAGGGATAAGTGGACTATCAGCTGCATATTTCTACCAGCAGAAACACGGAAAAGACAAGAAAGTACTTATCCTGGATAATCATGATGATTTTGGCGGTCATGCAAAACGAAATGAGCACAGAATTGATGGGAAAACTTTAATATCATATGGTGGTTCACAATCTATAGTAAATCCAAAACATGGAAGCAAAGTTGTACATGATCTTCTAAAAGATATTGGTATAGAGACAGAGCGATTTATTTCAGCTTATGATCGTGACTTTTATAAAAAAAACAATTTAGGGTCCGTTACTTACTTCAATAAAAAAATATTTGGTAAAGACAAGGTAGTCAGACACCCTTATTGTAATTATCCAAACTATATAGAAGGACTTATGGCTGGAAAATTATCCAATAACGATGCTGCACAAGAAGCTCCTCTAAGCAAAACAGGAAAACAACAATTACTTGAGGTATTAAATGGTGGACTGCATAAAATAGATGTTCCCAAAAATGAATTGAATAATTATATTCGTTCTCATTCATACTTCGATTATCTAAAAAACACTTTAGGTGTTGATGATCCTAGAGTATTGAGAATGGCTAGACATTCTGCTTTAGATTGGGCAGTCTCAGGAACTGATTTGATGAACATAGAAACTGCCAAGAGCTGTGGAGCCCTTGGTTTCATCTCAAAGGCTGTATACGATGAAGAGAATCCATATATTTATCATTTTCCAGACGGGAACGCTAGTGTTGCACGTGCCTTGGTAAAAAAAATGATTCCTGCTGTAGCAGAAGAAAAAAATGCCGAAGAGCTTGTATTGTCAAAATTCAATTATAGAGAGTTAGACAGATTTAGCAATGATGTGCGGATAAGGCTGAATAGTACGGTTGTAAATGTGCGACATATTGGTGATCCAAAAAATTCAAGTGAGGTTTTTGTGAAATATATCAATGATAATAAGTCAAATGAGATAAGTGCTAAAAATGTGGTGATGGCCTGTTACAACATGATGATTCCATATATCATTTCAGATCTTCCAGAAGAACAAGCATCAGCATTAAGACTTCAATTGAAAAGCCCATTGCAATACAGTAGCGTTGGCTTAAGGAACTGGAGAGCGATGAAAGAAATGGAAATTGGAATGGCAATGTCTCCTGGAAATATGCATCAAGCAGTTTTTATGGATTTTCCTGTGAGTATGGGTGGATATGAGTACACCAAAACTCCAGAAGCCCCCTGTATTATTCAGATGATTAGCTGTCCGTATGGAGAAACCGTTGGTGCACCACTACTTGAACAATATCGTGAAGCACGATATAGAATGTTAGGTTTGCAATTTAAAGACTATGAAGAGGAAATTAGATCGCATTTGAGTGGCATGCTCCCAAAGAAACTGTTTGATTTCAATAAAGATGTTCAGAGTATTACTGTTAATCGCTGGGCACATGGCTACACTGTTAGCGGTCCAAATAATTCTATCAAAAAAGGTCGACAACCATTTGGACGAATTACAATAGCTAATTGTGATTCGGCAGGTAGTGCTGATGCTAAAGAGGCAATTAATATGGCATCAAGAGCTGTGAATGAATTGGGTTAATCCCACTCTCCTTTTAAATTTTTCTTGGATAGTTCTAGATTGAGATAGTTATTCATTAAAATCATAATTGCATATAGTCGTTAGTTTATTTATCTTGCATCCTGTTAATTTTTATTAATGCAATCTCCTACATTAAAAAACATTTCTCTCTCATACGAAGATTTCAAAAAGGAAATTTTAAATGATTATAAAATTGCTATTACTAGTAGAGAATGTAGTGTTTTAGGAAGAAGAGAGGTTTTAAATGGCAAAGCAACTTTTGGAATTTTTGGTGACGGAAAAGAAGTTCCACAAATAGCTATGGCTAAATCATTTAGAGATGGAGACTTTAGGTCAGGTTATTACAGAGACCAGACTTTTATGATGGCAATTGGCAAATTAACTCCTTTACAATATTTCTCTGCATTATATGCCCATACTGATCTTAAGTTTGATCCAATGAGTGCAGGTAGGCAAATGAATAGCTCATTTGCAACACATAGTCTAGATGATAAGTATAATTGGAAAGATTTGACATTGCAAAAAAACTCAAGTGCAGATCTATCTCCAACAGGAAGTCAAATGCCTAGACTTCTAGGACTAGGTCTTGCTTCTAAGATATATAGAGAAAATGATACTATAAATTCAAATAAGTTCTCTAAAAGAGGGAATGAAGTTGCTTGGGGGACTATAGGTGATTCTGCAACAAGTGAAGGGCTTTTCTTTGAAACAATAAATGCAGCAGGTGTTCTTCAAGTACCTGTAATTATTAGTGTATGGGATGATAATTACGGTATCTCTGTTCCTTCAGAATATCAAACAACTAAAGGGGATATTTCTGAAGTTTTAAGTGGTTTTCAAAGAGATGAGAAAAATAAAGGTTATGAAATAATCAAAGTAATGGGATGGGATTATTCTAATTTAATAACAACATATCAAAGAGCTGAAGAAATATCTCGCAGTAATCATGTACCGGTTTTAGTTCATGTAAAAGAGCTAACTCAGCCACTCGGGCATTCAACTTCAGGATCACATGAGAGATATAAGTCTAAAGAAAGATTAGAATGGGAAAAGGAGTTTGACTGTAATTCTAAAATGAGAGAATGGATAATTATTAATCAAATAAGTAATGAAAAAGATTTAAAGGACATTGAGGAATCAGTTAAAAAGAAGGTAAGAGAGGCTGCAAAAAAAGCTAAATCTTTATCAATGTCTGAGACAAAAAAGAATATAGAAAATTTAACAGATCAAATTAAGACTATTTTTAATAATTCAATTGATCCAACTATAGCTCAAATAGTAAATAATTTGAATTCAATTGAAGAGCCGTTAAAAAGAGACTTTTTTTCAAATACAAGAAAAATATTAAGAGAATTAATACGATTACAATCTCCAAAAAAAGAAATATTAAGTAGATGGTTGGAGGATATTAAGTCAAATACACAAATTGACTATAGCTCTCACCTATACAGTGAATCTGAATTTAATCCTGTTAAAATAAATGAGGTTAATCCAATTTATCATGAAGAAACTAAAATTGAAGATGGCAGGATTGTAATAAGAGAAAATTTTGATGCTATTCTAAAAAAATATGATAATGTTTTAATTTTTGGTCAAGATTCTGGCAAAATTGGCGGTGTTAATCAAGGCCTTGAAGGACTTCAAGAAAAATATGGAGAGTCGCGTGTTTTTGATACAGGAATTAGAGAAGCTACAATTATTGGACAAGGAATAGGATTAGCTTTAAGAGGATTGAGGCCAATTGCTGAAATACAATACCTGGATTATCTACTCTATGCAATTCAAATAATGAGTGATGATTTAGCAAGTTTGCATTACAGAACTAGAGGTAAACAAAAGGCTCCATTAATTATTAGAACTAGGGGGCATAGATTAGAAGGTATTTGGCACTCTGGATCTCCAATAGGAGGTATTATTAATTTCATTAGAGGTATTTATGTGCTTGTTCCTAGAAATATGACTAAGGCAGCAGGTTTTTACAACACTCTTTTAGAAGGTGATCAACCAGCATTAGTTATTGAGTGTCTAAATAAATATAGATCAAAAGAGAAGCTTCCAGAAAATCTTGGTGATTTTAAGACTCCTATTGGGAAGGTTGATCTAATGTTAAAAGGTTCTGACATTACAATTGTTTCTTATGGATCTACTATAGAATTAGTTGAAAAGGCTGCGCAAGAGCTAAATAGATTTAATATAGAAGCTGAAATTATTGACTGTCAATCTCTAATCCCTTTTGATTTAAATCATGATATTGCAAAAAGCATAGAAAAAACTAGCCGATTATTAATTGTAGATGAAGATTTTTCAGGTGGTGCTAGTGCATATATTTTAAATGAATTAATCTCTAATCAAAACATATACAATTATTTAGACAGTAGCCCAAAACTGTTAACTGCACAAAATCATAGACCAGCATATGGATCCGATGGAGATTATTTTTCAAAACCATCAATGGATGATATTTTTGATATCGCATATAATATAATGCATGAATCAAACCCAAATAAGTTTCCAAAAAAATTCTAGGAAACTATTCTAACAATCATTTCCTTTAGTAAATCTAAATGAGATGTATTTTTTACCCCACTCCCCTTGCTTTTTAAATCATATTCCCTAATTACAGAAATAACTTGAGTAACTTTTTTAATTGAATAGTTTTTTGAAGCCCTGTTATATTCCTTAATAAAATATGGATTTATTTTCATAATAATAGCCTTTTTTGAATCAGGCAAGCTATCATTTGCATGATAGAGTAATAATTTTGAAAAGAAATCAAAAACCATTGATATTGTAACTACCAGGGGGTTAGAATTAGGGTTTTTTGCAAAATAATCTGCTATTTGAAATGCCTTAAATGTGTTTTTTTTACTGATCGCATTTCTTAATTCAAAATTGTTATACTCCTTAGATATCCCAATATATTTTTCAATTTCATTTTCAGAAACTTCTTTTAAATCTTTTTTTGATTGAATAAGCTTAGACAGTTCGTTATTAATTTTGTTTAAATCTGTTCCTAAAAAATCTACAATCATAGCAATAGCCTTATTTGATATCTTTATGTTTTTATTACTTAATTGATCTGTAATCCATTGTTGAACTTGATTTTCATAAAGCCTTTTACTTTCAAACACAACTCCCTTTTTTGATATTGATTTGTATAAACTTTTTCTTTTATCTAATGATTTATGCTTGTAGTTAATTATAAGAATTGTTGATTCTAAAAAATTATTAACATAGCCTGCTAATTTATCAATAGTTCTAGATAAATCTTGGGCTTCCTTTAAAATAACAACTTGATAATTCGACATCAAAGGAAACTTCTTACATATTGATATTATTTCATCAATATTTGTTTCTTTACCATATAAAACATTATAATTAAATTCTTTTTCAGATTTAGAGATAGAATTTTCAGTGATTAAACCTGTTAAATAGTCAATATAAAATTCCTCCTCTCCCATGAGCAAATATATAGGTGAGAACCTCTTAGACTTAATATCATTTTCTATTTGCTTGAATAAATTCATTAAAAAATACGAAATTTGAAATATGATAGATTTGTGCTTCCCAAATTATGAATTTAGAACGAAAAACAAACATAACAAGAAATATATTTTTGATGAAATTCGTAAAAAATTTATTTTATTGACTCCTGAAGAATGGGTGAGGCAAAATTGTGTTAAATATTTAATTAATGAACACAAAGTACCTAAAGAGCTTATAACTATTGAAAAAAAAATAAAAATAAATAATTTAACAAAGAGATATGACATAGTAGTTTTTAAAAATAATGGAGATGTTTTCTTATTAGTTGAGTGTAAATCTCCAAATATCACAATAAATCAGAAAACATTTAATCAAATATCCATCTATAACTCTCAAATTAATGCGGATTTTTTGATGGTAACTAATGGCTTATTTAACTACTATTGCAGCATAGATTATTCTAACCAATGTTATAAGTTTGTAAAAGATTTTCCAAAATATAAATGAAAACAGCAGTAGCAATATTAAATTGGAATGGATTTAGTCTATTAAATAAATTCTTACCGTCAGTTATTAAAAATACTCCTACTAACGTTGATATATACATTATTGATAATGGCTCAACTGATAAATCATTAAATTTTATAAAAACCAATTTTCCTTCAGTAAAGATTATTAAACTAGATAATAATTATGGTTTCGCTAAAGGATATAATCTTGGGATTAAAAAGATAGATGCTGAAATAATTTGTCTTTTAAATAATGATGTTGAAGTAACAGTAAATTGGATTGAACCGGTAATAGAGCTTTTTAAAGCAGAGAAAAATACAGCAATAATTCAACCTAAACTTCTTGATTATAATAATAGGAAAATGTTTGATTATGCTGGTGCAGCTGGTGGTTTCTTAGATAAGTTTGGATATCCTTACTGTCGCGGAAGAATTTATAATATGATTGAAACTGATGATGGTCAATATGATGATATTTCAAAAATATTTTGGGCTTGTGGAGCTTGTTTCTTTATTAGAAAAGAAGTTTTTGATTTAGCCAACGGATTTGACAATACTTTTTGGGCTCATATGGAAGAAATAGATTTGTGTTGGAGGATTCAAAACTTAGGATATCAAGTAAAATACCACTATCAATCTAAAGTTTATCATTTGAATGCCGGAACTCTCAAGGTAAGTGATTCAACCAAAACATATTACAATTTTAGAAATCAATTTTATATGTTAACAAAAAATTATAAGGGTAACCTCTTCTTACTCTTATTTTTTAAATTTTTTATTGATCTATTAATATCTGTTTTCTTTCTATTAACCAGGAGAATAAAACATACTTTAGCAATATATAGAGCTTATATCTCGTTCTATAAAAGAATAAAACAATTAATGATTCTAAGAAATAATCTAAATAGAGAAATTGTTCATTATAATATATATTCTATTATTTTTTATTTCTTAGGGTTAAAAAGATTGAAAAAAGTATAATTAAAATTTATCTTTTTTTTACTTTTACAGGAAATTATTAAAATTAAAATTTTACAAATGAAAAAAATACTTTTATTATGCTTAGGAGCATTGTTTATAATGTCTTCTTGTGTTTCTAAAAAAGAATACACTTCTTTAGAGAACAGACACAAAAAAACTCAAGATTTATTGAATACGGCTACTATTAAGCTAAATTCCTGTCTTGAAGAAAAAAGTTCAGCAGAGACTCTTGTTGTTGCTTATAAAGAAAGAGGAGATGATTTAAGAAGAAGGAATGATCAATTATTTATTCAATCCAAAGATTATCTTGAACTTACGTCAAAAAGTGCAGACAATCTTGAAAAGTCTTTAGAAAGCATGCAAGAGAAGGATCTTAAAATTACAAGATTGCAAGATGCTCTCACTAGAAAAGATAGTGTAACACTGGCAATTGTAACTAGTCTAAAGAAAGAAATAGGAATAAACGATCCTGACATAGAAGTTAATGTTGAGAAAGGAGTTGTTTTTATTTCACTATCAGATAAACTTCTATTTAAAACTGGAAGCTATATAGTATCTGAAAGAGCTAAAGAGATTTTAGCTAAAGTAGCAGTAGTTGTAAATGGCAAACCTGACTTTGAATGTATGGTTGAAGGTCATACAGATAGTAGATCATATGAAGGTGGCGTTTTATTGGATAATTGGGATTTAAGTGTTAAAAGAGCAACATCTATAGTAAGAGTTCTACAAGAACTAGATGTTAACCCTGGTAAACTAATTGCAGCTGGAAGAAGCTATTTTGATCCTCTTGTAGAAAATGATACTGCAGAGAATAGAGCAATTAATAGAAGAACTAGAATTGTAATTATGCCAAAAATTGATCAATTCTATGATATGATTGAGAAAGAGATGAAAAATTTAACTTCGGGGAGTTAATAGATACTAAACGATGAAAAACCCAATCTTTTAGGATTGGGTTTTTTTATGAGATAATTTTAAGTTTTGCAAACCTTAATAGCAGTTTTTTAATCCCTCCTTTTTCAAAATTAATTTTAGCCCTAGTATCATTCCCCTTTCCTTCTAATTTTAACACTTTTCCTTTTCCAAATCTCACATGACTTACAATATTTCCAATAACCAAATTATCGTCAAATAAATTAGTTTTAGAGTTTGTTTTGCTAACCTTAACATAATTACTAGGAATTCTTGACTTAGGTTTATTATATCTGATCTTATTTCTGTTAAAGCTTCTATTTATATTATTAAAGGATAAATTTTCCTTTTTACTGGTTATTGGAGTTAAAATGTTAATATACTTCTCATCAATTTCATCAATAAATCTACTAGGTTCAGAGTCAATTAATTTACCCCATCTGTATCTCGTTATAACATAACTTATATTTATTTCTTTCTGAGCTCTAGTTAAAGCAACATAAAACAATCTCCTCTCCTCCTCAAGCTCATCCCTTGAATTCATATTCATCGCACTAGGAAATAGATTCTCTTCTAGTCCTACAATATATACACAAGGAAATTCAAGCCCTTTTGCTAAGTGTATGGTCATCAATGAAATTTTATCTTGGTTTTCAAGATCTTGGTCCAAATCAGTTACTAATGCAATATCCTGTAAAAATTCTTCTATAGTTCCTTTTGATTCAGAATTATAAATTTGTGTATCAACAAAGTCTTGCACTCCATTTAACAATTCTTCAATATTTTGTATTCTATTTATACTCTCTAAGGATTCCTCATCTTTGTATAGTTTATATATTCCCGATGATTTTATTACTTCTTCTGTTATTTCAAAGGCATTTGATTCCTTTAGCATTAATTTGGCTTTTTCAATTGAAAGAACAAAATCATTAATCTTATTCCTAATTTTTAAGCCAATAGAGAGATTAAATTCATTAATATTTTTAGCAACATCATAAATTGTAGTTTTTCTTTGTTTTGATTCTATAATTAATTTATCAATTGATGTTTGACCTATACCTCTTGAAGGAAAGTTTATTATTCTTTTAAAAGCTTCCTCATCTGAGTTATTTACTATTAATCTCAAATATGCTAAAATATCTTTAATTTCTTTCCTTTGATAGAATGATAATCCACCATATACCCTATATGGTATATTTTTTTTCCTTAATGAATCTTCAAATGCTCTAGATTGAGCATTTGTTCTATATAAGATGACAAAATCTTTGTTCTTATATTGATTTCTCATCTTACTCTCAAAGATTGAGCTAGCTACAAATCTTCCCTCTTCACCATCAGTTAGTAATCTTGTTACATTAATTTTTGATCCTGTTTCATTTTCAGTCCAAACAACTTTTTCAAGTTTATTTTCATTTTTTTCAATTAGACTATTAGCTGCATTAACTATGTTTTTTGTAGATCTATAATTCTGTTCCAATCTAAACACATTTACTCCTTGATAATCTCTTTGGAAATTTAGTATGTTTCTAATATTAGCCCCTCTAAAACTGTATATACTTTGAGCATCATCACCAACAACACATATATTTTGAAATTTATCGGATAGTGCTTTAACAATAAGATATTGAGAATGATTAGTGTCTTGATATTCATCAACTAGAATATATCTAAATAAATTTTGATATTTAGCAAGAACATCGGGGAACTTAGATAGTAACTCATTAGTCTTTAATAATAGATCGTCAAAATCCATTGCCCCTGCTTTAAAACATCTGTTTATATATTCTACATATACATCAATAAAACTTGTACGTTTAGCTAATTTATCTGATTCAATTAATTCATCATTCTGTTTATATATTTTAGGTGTAATAAGATTATTTTTAAGAGAAGATATTCTAGAATATATGCTTTTATATTTATATATCTCTTTATCTAAATTTAACTCCTTTATGACTGATGAAACTAGTTTCTTAGAATCTTCAGTATCATAAATTGTAAAATTTGAGGTATACCCTATTTTTTCAGCTTCAATTCTTAATATTTTAGCAAAAACTGAATGAAATGTACCCATCCATAAGTTCTTTGCTTCTTCTCCAACAATCCTAGCTATTCTTTCTTTCATTTCTCTAGCTGCTTTATTTGTAAAAGTTAAAGCCAGGATATTAAAGGGATCTATACCTTTGGTCATTAGACGTGCAATCTTATAAGTTAATACTCTAGTTTTTCCAGATCCAGCTCCTGCTATAACAATCATAGGTCCATCTGTATGCAATGTTGCTTTTAACTGAGATTCATTAAGATTATTTAGATAAGTATTCAATTTAAAATGTGATTTACAGTGAAATTAATTAATGTATTTATTAATTAATATTAGAAAAATGGAATTTTATAAACAAATTCTATCTATAATTAATACAAATTAAAGTTATAAGAATTTAAAAAATATTAATTTTAAGAAAATGAATAATACTTTCTTACAGACACCTATTGATTATCTTAAAGGAGTTGGTCCAAATAGATCAAAACTATTTAAAAAAGAACTTAAAATTTTTACTTATCAAGATCTTTTAAGTTTCTTTCCATATAGATATGTAGACAAAACAAAGTACTATAAAATTAATGAAATCAATAATACAAAATCTGAAATCCAGCTAATAGGTAAAATAGTTGATTTATATGAAAGTGGATCACCAAGAAAAAGGAGACTTATAGCAAAAGTCAAAGATGACACAGGTTTTATAGAATTAGTTTGGTTTAAATCTCATAAATGGATTAAAGAAAGTCTGGTTTTAAATAAAAATTATATTATTTATGGAAAACCAAACATCTTCAATGGGATATATAATATACCACATCCTGAGTTAGAATTATATAAAAGGGAGAATTTAAAATACAGATCTTCTTTAGATCCTGTATATCCTTCTACTGAGAACTTAATTAAAAGAGGTATTACAAATAAAGTAATTAGAAATATTGTTAAAGAATTATTACTTGAAATAAAATCAAAGTTTGTAGAAAGTATACCGGAATATATTATCAAGGAATATAAGCTTCTAGATAAGAACAGTGCTATAATAAATATTCATCTACCAAAATCTAATCAAATTCTATCAGAAGCTATTAAAAGATTGAAGTTTGAAGAATTATTTTATTTTCAATTACAATTAATTAAAAAAAATATTTCAAGAAAAGAAAAAATTAAAGGCTATAGCTTTGAAAAAGTTGGTAATACTTTTAATTCATTTTATAATAATCACTTAAATTTTAGTTTAACAAATGCCCAAAAGAGAGTTTTAAAAGAAATTAGAAGAGATTTAGGAAGTAATGCTCAGATGAATAGATTACTTCAAGGAGATGTTGGTTCAGGAAAAACTATAATTGCATTTATGGCAACATTAATAGCAATAGATAATAATTTTCAAGCATGCATAATGGCTCCAACTGAAATTTTATCAGCACAACATTATAATAATTTTAAAGACATATGTAAGTTATTGAATATCAGCATACAAATACTTACAGGCTCAACTAAACCTTTAGAAAAAAAAAGAATATATAATGAACTTGAAAATGGAGAATTAAAAATACTTATCGGAACACACGCTTTAATTCAAGATAAGGTTAAATTTAAAAATCTTGGCATAGCAATAATTGATGAACAACATAAATTTGGAGTAGCCCAAAGAAGTAAATTATGGAAAAAGAATACTCTACCCCCTCATATTTTAATTATGACTGCAACTCCAATTCCAAGAACATTAGCAATGTCTGTATATGGAGACTTAGATATTTCAGTGATTGATGAACTTCCCCCTGGAAGAAAGAATATAATTACAGTGCATAGGAAGGAAAATAGTCGCCTAAAAGTAATTCGATTTTTAAGAGACGAAATATTAAAAGGACGACAGGCGTATATCGTGTACCCTCTTATTAAAGAAAGCGAGAAGATGGACTATAAAGATCTTATAGATGGTTTTGATAGTCTATCAAGAGATTTTCCTCTCCCTGAATATCAAATTTCAATGGTGCATGGTAAAATGAAGCCAGAAGACAAAGACTATGAAATGCAGAGATTTATATCTGGCCTTACTAACATTCTAGTCTCCACAACAGTAATTGAGGTTGGCGTTGATGTCCCTAATGCTTCTGTAATGATAATTGAAAGCGCTGAAAGATTTGGATTGTCCCAATTACATCAATTAAGAGGAAGAGTTGGAAGAGGAACTCATGAAAGCTACTGTATATTAATGTCTGGGAACAAAATTACTAATGATAGTAAAATTCGTATAAATACTATGGTAAAATCTAATGACGGATTTGAAATAGCAGAGAAAGATCTTGAAATAAGAGGTCCAGGAAATCTTATGGGAACTCAACAAAGCGGAATAATTCCTCTTAAAATAGTCAACCTAGTGAATGATAAAGATATGATTAGCTCAATAAGAAATTATGTTAAGAAGATATTAGCATCTGATCAAAATCTCACAAAAAAACAAAATGCTGTAATCTTAAACACCTACAAACATCTGAATAGAAATAATGATATATGGAATTATATTAGCTAATCCTCAGCAAGCAATTTTAGTATCAATTCTTTAAACTCCTTCTTAAAATTTTCATACTTTTCCCCTGTAGCAGGCCCATTAAAGCCTGTATGAATTCTTCTAACATTCTTTTTTTTATCTATAAAAATTAATGTTGGGTAAGAAACAACTTGTTTTAATGAAGGAATTCTCTTTTGAGCTTCAACCTTATTGCTAGTACCAAATTGTGCTAATAGAACAGGATATTTAATGTTAAATCTGGCTTTTAATTTATTGATGTTTGTAATGGCTCTATTCTTTGTCTTTGCATATTCAAATGCTAAAGAAACAAACTCAAGATCTTTGTAATTATTTTTACTGACAAATTCTGAAAGAAAAGTAGTTTCATCTAAACAATTTGGACACCAAGTGCCCATAATCTGCACAACCAAAACCTTGTCTTTAAATTTTGAGTCATTATAGGAAACTAACTCTCCCGAACTATCTTCAAAAGAGAATTCAAAATTATTATATTGATTGTTTAATAAAGTTAAATTATTTGGATCTGGGAGCTCGTAATTCTCATCCCTGTTAGCTATAAAGGGGATTTTATTATAGTTGCCTCTATAAAAATACCCGCTTATAATATTTTCTTCTACCTCGCCTTTAAATAGATATGAACGTGCTCCATTAAATGTAGATAGTTTTATTGAATCTCCCTCTGAAACACCTTCCATAAAACCATAATCTCCTGTAGTTGTTCTAAAAGTTCCTGAAATCTTAGAATTCTTTTGATCAAATATTCCTATCGCATTATACTCTTCTAGTTTTTCAGGATTAAAAACAACTTTCCATTTTCCTGAAAAATTATAATTTTTTGAATCATTTTTTAATTTAAATCTTTGATGATCAGGATTAGCTTTAAATTCTATTTTTCTATCTAAACTATTATTAATAAAGTATCCTTCTAGCCCAAAAGATGTTTTCTTTGCTTTTATATATCCTTCAAAGACAGGAGATTTGATTAAAAATGAGTCCTTTGTGTAAAGAATATTTTCCATATTAACTATTTCTTTATGATTAAAAATTTGAACTGAACCATCTTTCAACACATCTAAATCAAACGGTATTTCTTGATTATCTATAGTATATAGATTACCTACATAAGAACCTGGGGTCACCTTGTAATCTTCATTACAACCTAATAAAATCAGATGCAATATAATTATCCAATAATTTAGTTTATTCATAATATGGGTTATGCTAGATTAAATATCTATGAAAAAATGAATATTAAAAAAACTTTTTAGATTTCATTAGAAAGTAACTATTATTATATTTGTTAAACCTAACTATTTAAAATGAAAATTTCATATAATTGGCTGAAACAATTCATAAATCTAAAAGACACAGTTGAAGATACTGCAGACATGCTTACAGAATTAGGATTAGAAGTCGAAGATGTTTCAGATTTCAAATCAATTAAAGGAGGTTTAAAAGGAGTTGTAATCGGCAAAGTTAAAACATGTAAAAAACACCCTAATGCTGATAGACTAAAGATAACTACTGTTAATATTGGCTTAAACGAAGATGTTCAAATTATTTGTGGCGCTCCTAATGTTGATTTAAACCAAACTGTCGCTGTTGCGACAGCAGGAACCAAGATATACTCAAATGATGACTGCTGGACTATACAGAAAAGTAAAATCAGAGGAGAAATTAGTAATGGAATGATATGTGCTGAAGATGAATTAGGTTTAGGAGAGTCACACGAAGGAATAATGCTTCTAGATGAAAAATATAAAGCAGGAACACCGCTTGATACAATTTTTAAAATAGAAAGTGATAAAATACTTGAAATTAGCTTAACTCCTAATAGGTCTGATGCTATAAGCCATTACGGAACTGCTAGAGACCTCAGAGCTGGACTATTACACAGAGGAAGAAAATTAGAACTAATTAAACCATCTATAAGTGATTTTATTATTGATAAGAAATCAGTAAATATTAAACTTGAGGTTGAGAACAGCCTTCTAGCTCCTAGATACTGCGGAATAGTAATAGACGATATAGTTGTACAAGAGTCTCCTCAATGGCTGATTAATAAACTAAAATCTATTGATGTTGCTCCAATTAATAATATTGTCGACGTTACTAATTATGTTTTACATGATATTGGACAACCACTTCATGCTTTTGATTATAATAAAATTCATGAAAATAAGATATCTGTAAAAACCCTTAAAAATGGAACAAAATTTACAACTCTAGATGGGATTGAAAGAAAATTAACTACTAATGATTTAATGATATGCAGTGGAAATAAACCTCTATGCTTAGCTGGAATTTATGGAGGCTTAGATTCAGGAATTACAGAAAAAACTACTTCAATATTTTTGGAAAGTGCTTATTTTGATCCTATAACAATTAGAAAATCCTCAAAATATCATGGACTCAACACAGATGCATCATATAGGTTTGAAAGAGGTGTTGACCCAAGCATAACTGATCTTGCTTTAAAAAGAGCATGTATATTAATTAAACAAATCTGTGAAAACTCAATGGTGTCTAGTGGTATTACAGATTTGTATCCAAAGAGAATTGAAGAGAAACAGATAATAATCAGTTTTAAAAATATAGAAAATCTAATTGGAAAAAAAATTGATCGTGAGATCATAAAAGGAATAATAACCTCTCTAGATATTAAAATTGAGAGTATTACTGAATCAAATCTTGGTATTTCAATACCTGCTTATAGAAATGATGTTACCAGAGAAGCAGATGTTATAGAAGAAATATTAAGAATATATGGGTATAATAACATTGAATCATCAAAGAAAATAAATAGATCTCTAATACCATACGATCAATTATCAAAGAATGATATTGAAAATATAATAGCTAATCATTTAGTTTCATTAGGATTTAGTGAGATAATAACTAATTCACTTACCTCACCAAAATTCAATAAAGCAAATAAAAATATAACGGAATCACTGCATGTAAATATTATTAATTCATCCAGCTCAGATCTTTCATCATTAAGGAACTCCCTTATGTTTTCTGGAATTGAAGCATTATCTTATAATCTTAATAGAAAGCAGATGAATCTAAAAATGTTTGAATTTGGCAAAGATTATATAAAAAATGATAACAAATATATTGAGGAAGAAAAATTATGTCTTTTTATAACTGGCAATAAATCATCAAAGAATTGGAATAAAACTCTGCATAAAAGTGATTTTTATTATGTGAAAGGTGTTGTATCTTCTATAATTGATAGATTAAATCTAAGCAAAGCTAATTCAAAACCAACAATAGATAAAAATTTAAAAGACGGAGAAACTTTGATTTTAAATGATAAACCCTTAGTTAGCTTTGGATTTATATCACAGAATAGTTTAGATGTTTTTGATATTGAACAAGAGGTTTATTATGTGGAGTTTAATTGGAGTAATGTTCTTGGCTCAATAGACAAAGGCCATGTTTTATTCCAAGAAATTCCTAAATTTCCTGAAGTTTCAAGAGATTTATCTATTTTGATTGATGAGGACACATCATTTAAATCAATATATAATTCAGCATATAAAGTAAATAAAAATCTTATAAAAAATATTAGTTTATTTGACGTATATATTGGGAATAATATACCGAAAAACAAGAAAAGCTATGGACTTAATTTTAAAATTTCAGATAAATCAAAAACTCTTTCTGATAATGAAATAGATGATTTAATGAAGAATATAACTAATAATCTTATCAAGGAATTTGGAGCCGAATTGCGATGAATTTTAGCTAACAATACATCTTATCTCTTAAATCTTTGATTTTTTCATCCTGCATGTACTCATCAAAACTCATATATCTGTCAATTACACCCTTTGGAGTTAACTCAACTATCCTATTAGCCAGTGTTTGTGCAAATTGATGATCATGTGTAGTTAACAAAACTGTTCCTTTATATTTTTTTAATGAGTTATTAAATGTTGTAATACTCTCTAAATCTAAATGATTTGTGGGTTCATCTAGCATTAACACATTAGCCTTTTTCATCATCATTCTAGAAATCATACATCTAACTTTTTCTCCTCCAGACAAAACATTACATTTTTTTAATGCTTCCTCTCCAGAAAAAATCATCTTACCAAGAAAACCTCTTAAATAAACTTCCTCTTTCTCTTCTTCAGTTTTAGCCCATTTTCTAAGCCAGTCTACTAAGTTTGTATTGTCAATAAAATAATTGCTATTATCTAAAGGTAAATAAGATTGAGAAGTAGTAATACCCCAATCAAACTTACCAGAATCCAAATTAATATTTTCATTTAAAATTTCATAAAAAAATGTTGTTGCTCTAGAATCCTTTGAATAAAAAAGCACCTTATCACCTTTTGCTAGATTTAAATTTATATTACTAAATAGTATCTCTTTCTCAACTGATTTAGATAAATTTTCAATATTAAGGATCTGATCTCCAGCTTCTCTTTCTCTCTCAAATATAATTGCAGGATATCTTCTGCTTGACGGCTTAATCTGTTCAATATTAAGTTTTTCAATCATTTTTTTTCTACTAGTTGCTTGTTTACTTTTTGCAACATTAGCGCTAAACCTTGCGATAAACTGTTCCAGCTCCTTTTTCTTTTCTTCTGCTTTTTTATTTTGTTGCATACGCTGTCTTAAGGCTAGCTGTGAAGATTCATACCAAAAAGTGTAATTACCAGAATAATGATTGATTTTTCCAAAATCTATATCTGATATATGTGTACAAACAGAATCTAAAAAATGTCTATCATGAGAAACTACAATTATACAATTATCAAAATTCGCCAAGTAATTTTCTAGCCAATTAATTGTATGGTAATCTAAATCATTAGTTGGCTCATCCATTATTAATACGTCGGGGTCTCCAAAAAGTGATTTGGCTAATAATATTCTCACTTTTAGCTTTGAATCAACATCTTTCATTAATTTATAATGTAATTCTTCGGATATGCCTAAATTTGAAAGCAGGGAAGCAGCATTACTTTCAGAATTCCATCCATCCATTTCTTCATATTTTTCTTGTAAAACACCGATTTTATCAGCATTCTCATCAGAATAATCTTCATAAAGTTTATCTATCTCATATTTTAAATCAAACAGATCTTTATTACCCATAATTACTGTTTCTAATACTGTTCTTTTATCAAATATTGTATGATCTTGCTCTAAGATTGACATTCTTTTACCTGGCTGAAGGAATACACTACCAGAAGTAGGATCTGTTTTTCCGGCTAATATTTTTAAAAAGGTTGATTTTCCGGAACCATTTGCTCCGATAATACCATAACAGTTACCATTGTTAAATGTAGTATTAACATCGTCAAAAAGAACTCTCTTACCAAATTGTATGGATAAATTGGAAACTGATAGCATAAAAACCTATTTTTAGGCTTGCAAAAGTAGATAAATTAATTTCCTTTTTTATAGTCTTTTAAAAAATTTTCTAATCCTATGTCTGTAAGTGGATGTTTTAAAAGACCAAGTATTGATTTCAAAGGAGTTGTGATAACATCTGCACCAATCTTTGAACAATCAATAATATGCATTGTATGCCTAATAGATGCTGCAAGAATTTCTGTTGAAAAACCATAATTATCATATATCTCTCTAATTTCAGAAATTAGAGCTAAGCCATCTGTTGAGACATCATCTAACCTTCCAATAAATGGAGAAACATAATTTGCTCCAGCCTTTGCTGCCAAAAGGGCTTGACCAGGAGAAAAAACCAAAGTAACATTAGTCCTTATCCCGTTATCACTAAAATATCTTGTAGCTTTTATTCCTTCTTTTATCATTGGAACCTTTACAACAATTTGTTTATGCAGAGAAGACAGTTCTTTACCCTCATTAACCATGCCTTTATAATCAGTTGCAATTACCTCAGCTGAGACATCTCCATCAACAATATCACAAATCTTCTTGTAATGATCTAATATATTCTTCTTACCAGTTATACCTTCCTTAGCCATAAGTGAAGGATTCGTTGTTACACCATCAAGTATTCCAAGATCTTGAGCCTCTTTTATTTGATCTAAATTTGCTGTGTCAATAAAAAATTTCATTAAAATTATTTAGGTTGAGGCTCAAATTTACAATATTTAAAAGATATATATTAATGAAGTTATTAATAATTCTTCATTACAATATATTCAAATAACCTCTGTGGAAGGATGAATTTTAAAAAAGGAGCTAATATTTCAATAGATGATCCTGATAAATATTTTTTCTTTGGCCTCTTTGAGTTAAGTATCTTATATACTAGTCGTCCTATAATTCTTGGATCAGCGCCTGAATCAATATGCTTATTCATAGTTTCTAATCCCTTTTTATAAGAAATTTTATATGGTGATTCTTCTCTTATTGGTGAATGAAATCTTCCTTTAGGAATATTAGTCAAATATTCTCCTGGAGCAATGCTAACAACATTAATTTTAAATTCCTTTGTTTCCATATTTAATGTTTCTGAAATTAGATCTAATGCTGCTTTACCAGCACTGTAAATTGACCTAAATGGAGATCCTACATAACCTGCAATAGAAGTAATATTAATAATTAAGCCTTTTCTTTTTTTGCGCATAAATGGCAAAACTGCTTTTATCATATTAATAGGTCCGTATAGATTTGTTTTAAAATGCTTATGTATTTCTTCTTCTGGAATTTCTTCTAATGGACCTGTAATACCAACTCCAGCATTATTTATTAAAACATCTATTCTTCCTTCATAATCTATGATTTGATTAACACATGAATTTATTTGATCATTATTAGTTACATCCATAGTTAACAACTTAAACTTAGATTCAGGATACTTTGAAGAGTCTCTACTAGTACCATAAACAATGTATCCTTTATCACTAAGAAATTCACCTATAGCTTTTCCTATTCCAGAAGATCCTCCAGTTATTAAAATTACTTTATACATTGCTGTTAAAAAAAAATGGCAAGCTACCTACATCACACTGCTACAACTGAATACCTTTGCTACGTTCCCGTTCTGGAGGGTTAATCAGGAGCTAGTTGTGTAGGACTTGCCATAGTAAAGATACAATTTTTGATATTAGTCAATAATTTTTTTAAGTAATTTAAAAATATATAACTTAAATTTACCCTATTAAACTTTGGTATGATAAAAAACAATATTTATAATATAACCTTGACTATTATTATACCTTTATTATTAATTAATTGTAATGATAATAAATCTGAAACCTTACCCAAAAATAACTTAACTCCAACGGTTTACTCATATGAGATTATTAATGTATACCCTCATGATATAAATGCTTATACGCAAGGCCTTGAGTTTTATAATGGGTTTTTATATGAAAGTATTGGGAGATATGGAAAATCACAGCTTCGAAGAGTTGATTATGAATCAGGAGAAATATTAAGTAAAAAAAATATTAATAAGAAGTATTTTGCTGAAGGAATAACAATTTTAGATGATTTAATATATCTTTTATCATGGAGAGAAAAAGTTGGGTTTATTTATGATGTTAATAATTTTAATCTTATAGATTCTTTTTCTTACGATAAGAGCAAAGAAGGATGGGGTTTGTGTAACGATGGAAAAAATATTTATAAAAGTGATGGAACAGATAAAATATGGCTATTAGATCCTAAATCAATGAAAGAATTGGACTATATACAGCCACACACAAACAAAAGAAAGCTTGCTAATATAAATGAGCTTGAATGGATTAACGACAGAATATATGGAAACATATATATGGCAGATGGTATTGCTATTATAAATCCAAAAAACGGTGTAGTTGAAGGTGTTATTGATTTATCATCATTAAAAGCAGAAGTAACTAATCATAAAGATTTAGATGTACTAAATGGTATTGCATATAATAAAGCTTCTAATAGCATCTTTGTAACTGGTAAGATGTGGGATAAACTTTTTGAAATAAAAATTACACCTAAAACAAATGGGGAGTAGATGGAGGCAATAGCTGGAGATCTCTAGATCGCTTATCAAATATTTAATTAAAATTGAAAAAATAAATACTTAAATCCAGCGTTATCAGATGATAAAATAAGATAAGCTTTTACTTCATGAGAAGATTACTAATAATATTTATATATCTAATAGTTATTATATTTTGGAGTAGCTGTAAAAATGATTTTAACTTTGAATTAAGTTCTGGAAATTTATCTTTCTCTAAAGATACTGTATACTTAGATACAATATTTACAAATATAGGATCAAGCACCTATAATTTAAAGGTCTATAATAATTCCAATGAAAATATAATAATACCAAATATAAATCTCGGAAATGGGGAAAACTCTTATTATAGACTTAATGTTGATGGTATTTATGGTTCAGATTCTAATGCAGGTAAGTATTTTGAAAATATCGAACTTCTTGCCAATGATAGTTTATACATTTTTATAGAAACAACTGTTGATCTAGAAAACTTATCAGATCAAAGCACACAATTTCTTTATACCGATTATATTCAATTTAATAGTGGAGAAAACTTTCAAAAAGTTGAACTAGTTACCTTGATAAAGGATGCAATTTTTATATATCCTCAAAGATATCTGGATGCTCAAACTAATGAATATATTGTTGAGACATTAAGCTTTGATATAGATGGGGATGGAGTTAATGACGAAACTAATATACAAGGAAGATTCCTTAATGAATCTGAATTAAACTTTACTTCAACCAAACCTTATGTAGTTTATGGATATGCTGCTGTTCCAGAGAATAAAATACTAACAATAGATTCAGGGTCAAGATTGCATTTCCATGCAAATTCGGGATTAATTGTTACCAATGGTGCATCAATAAAGATAAATGGTGAATTTAGCTTAGACCAAGAACTATTAGAAAATGAGGTTATTTTTGAAGGTGACAGGTTAGAACCAGTTTTTGAAAATGTTCCAGGACAGTGGGGAACAATTTGGCTTTTTGACGGTAGCATAAATAATGAAATTAATTATGCGACAATCAAAAACAACTCTATTGGTCTATATCTAAGTGGAGATTTTGAAAATAATCAAGAAAAATTATTACTGAAAAATAGTAAAATTTATAATTCAAGTAACTTTGGTATCCTAGCAAAAGGATCTTCAATAAAAGCAGAAAATTTAGTTATAAATAATTCAGGACAATCATCTTTTGCTGGAACTTATGGAGGAATATACCATTTTACACACTGTACAATTACTAATTATTGGAACTCAGGATTTAGACAATTCCCTGCCGTTCTACTTAATAATTACTTGATTGATTCAGAAGGAGATGTCTTTAATAATGAAGTTTTAGAAGTAAATTTTAACAACTGTATAATCTATGGTAGTCAAAATATTGAATTATTAATTGAACAATTAGATAATTCAAACTTAAATTATAAGTTTAATAGTTGTCTGCTAAAATTTTCTGATATAAATGGAAGTTTTAATACACCTACTTATAATTTTGAAAATGAAGATCATTTTGAAAATTTAATATTAAATCAAGATCCAGACTTTATTAGTCCTTATGAGAACAATATGATTATTGGTGTAAATTCTGCAGGAAAAAATCAAGGAGATCAGTTTTTTTCTAACCTAATTCCATTTGATTTATTAAATATAGACAGGACTATCAATCCAGACTTGGGTGCTTACCAACATGTGATTCAGGAAGACTAAGAATTATAAAGTGGCCTGTCTTTCATCATTTCTTTAACAGAATTAGCTATCTCATTAAGAATCTTATCATTATCATTGTTTAAAATAGCTCTATCAATATAATCTACTATTATTATCATATCTTCTTCAATTAAACCTCTCGTTGTTACTGCCGCTGTACCTACCCTAATTCCTGAAGTAATAAATGGTGATTTATCATCAAATGGTACCATATTCTTATTAACTGTAATTTCAGCCTTTCCTAGTGCTAATTCAGCATCTTTTCCTGTTATATTTTTATTTCTTAAATCTATCAACATCATATGATTATCTGTTCCTCCAGAAATGATATCATACCCTCTATCAATAAAAGCCTTAGCCATTGTTGCTGCATTGTTTTTGACCTGAAGTATGTAATACATGTATTGATCTGTTAGAGCCTCTCCAAAAGCTATTGCTTTTGCTGCAATTACATGTTCAAGAGGACCGCCTTGATTTCCAGGAAATATTGCTGAATCCAAAATTGATGACATCTTCTTTAATGAACCATTCTTTAATTTAACACCGAAAGGGTTATCAAAATCTTGGCCCATCATAATTAATCCACCTCTAGGACCTCTTAGTGTTTTATGTGTTGTAGTTGTAACTATATGGCAATATGGTAACGGATCATTTAAAATTCCTTTAGCTATAAGTCCTGAAGGATGAGATATATCTGCTAATAATAATGCGTCAACACTATCAGCTATTTCTCTAAATTTTTTATAATCGATATCTCTTGAATAAGCTGAAGCACCTGCTATAATTAATTTAGGCTTTTCTTTTGTAGCAATTTCCATAATTATATCATAATCTAACCTCCCTGTTTCTTTATCAACGCCATAGAATACCGGATTATATAGTTTTCCAGAGAAATTAACTGGAGAACCGTGTGTTAGATGTCCTCCATGAGACAAGTCAAAACCTAAAATTTTATCTCCAACATTTAAACAAGCAAAGAACACAGCAGAATTTGCTTGACTCCCTGAATGAGGTTGGACATTTACCCAAACTGCACCAAAAAGTTCTTTAGCTCTGTCAATAGCTATAGACTCAATTTCATCAACAATAGAACATCCACCATAATATCTTTTCCCAGGATACCCTTCTGCGTATTTATTTGTTAATATTGACCCTGTTGCATTTAAAACCTGATCACTTGTAAAGTTTTCAGATGCAATTAACTCCAGACCTTCAATTTGACGCGATCTTTCTTGATCAATTAAATTGAAAATTTCAAGATCTTTTTGCATATTTTTACTAAATTAAATTTATAAGTCAAAAATAATCAATAGAATATTTTAATTAGGGAAAAAATTACAATTTGAATTATTATTTATCAACAGTAATTAAATTTTATGCTGAGATACATAATAACAAATTATACCTTTAATGAATAATCAAATATGAGTAGCAAAGTTAATATAGTTAATAGAAAGGCTAAATTTAATTATGAATTGCTTTCAAAATATGTCGCTGGAATTGTTTTAACTGGTTCTGAGATTAAATCTATCAGACAAAATAAAGCAAGTATTTCAGAAAGCTTTTGCAAGTTTGATGACAAAGGGGAGTTATATGTGTTAAATATGAATATTGAAAAATATTCTTTTAGTAACACAGAGGATCATAGCCCAAGAAAGCAAAGAAAGTTATTGCTTAATAAAAATGAACTGAAAAAACTTTTAAAAGAAACAATCAATTCTAGCAATACAATAATACCCTTAAAATTATTTATTAATGAGAGAGGATTAGCAAAAATAGAAATTTCTTTAGCAAAAGGAAAAAAGCTCTATGACAAGAGAGAAACAATTAAAGATAGAGATAATAAAAAAGATTTAGACAGGCTAAAAAAAATTAAAAATCAAAAATAAATATTATTCTTTTTCTTTTAAAAGGGGTACAAATTGAAATTCTCCAAACTCCTTCATATTAAATTTCTTTTCTGAAACCCTAACATACAAGGTCATTACCTGAATATTTTCTCCAACTGGAATAACTAGTCTTCCTCCAATTTTAAGTTGATTTAATAAAGTTTTAGGGGCAAATGGCGCTCCTGCAGTCACAATAATTGAATCGAATGGAGCTTCTTCTTCAAGACCTTTATATCCATCTCCGTATACAATCTTTTTTGGGTAATAATTAATGCTTGGTAAAAAATTAACTGCCTTCTTATAAAGCTCTCCTTGTCTTTCAATAGAAAAAACATTAGCACCAAGCTCACATAAAACTGCTGCTTGATATCCACTTCCTGTACCAACCTCTAACACTTTATCACCTTTATTTACTTCAAGAAGTTCTGTTTGAAATGCAACTGTAAAGGGTTGAGATATAGTTTGATCAGCACCTATAGGAAATGCTTTGTCTTGATAGGCATGATCAATAAATCCAGAATCCATAAACAAATGTCTAGGCACCTTTCCAATAGCAGAAAGTACATTTGTATTATTAATCCCTTTAGATTTGATTGTTTGGATTAATTTCTTTCTTAAACCTTTATGTTTAAAAGAATCATTCAATTATAGTAGATATATTATAAATTTTAAAATATCAGTAAATTTATAACTATTATTTGATCTTAAAAATATTAAATTTGCAAAAACTATCTATGTTAAAAGTCGGAGTTATTGGTGCTGGGCATCTTGGAAAAATTCATATAAAACTTCTTAAGGAATCAAAAAGATACAACTTAATAGGTTTTTATGACAATGATAGTTCTAATTCTAAAAAAGTTTCAGAAGAACTCTCATGTAGATATTTTGATTCATTTGAATTATTATTAAAAGAGGTTGATGTTGTTGATATAGTTACTCCTACTCCATCACATTTTTATTATGCATCCATTGCACTAGCTAATAAAAAACACATATTTATTGAAAAACCTATAACCAATAACCTAAAGGAAGCAAATGAAATCATAAGCCTTGCAAAAAAAAATAATGTTAAAGGACAAGTTGGGCATGTTGAAAGGTTTAACCCTGCATACTTACATGTAAAAGATAAAATTAATAACCCAATGTTTATAGAAACTCATAGGTTAGCACAATTTAATCCAAGAGGCACAGATGTTCCAGTAATTCTTGATCTAATGATTCATGATATTGATATAATTCTTGATATAGTTAAATCTGATATTAAGAATATTTCATCAAGTGGAATATCAATTATTAGCAAATCTCCTGATATTGCTAACGCTAGGATTGAATTTATAAATGGATGTGTAGCTAATTTAACTGCAAGTAGAATCTCTTTAAAAAACATGAGAAAATTTAGAATTTTCCAAAAAGAAAAGTATATATCAATTGATTTCTTTAAAAGAGATTGTGAAGTTGTTATTATGAAGGATTTCTCTGGAAAAGAATCCGCTAATGGATTAATATTAGAAAATGCGGAAGGTATTAAAAAACAAGTAACAATTGATAAAAGTGTAATTAACAACTCTAATGCTATTCTTGAAGAATTAGAAAGTTTAGCTGATTCAATTGAAAAAGACATAACCCCTAAAGTTTCGTTAGATGATGGCTATAAAGCATTGAAAGTCGCACTAGAAATAATAAATGCATTTAATAAATAGCTTATGAAAAAAATTTCAATTATTGGTGCAGGAACTATGGGTAATGGAATTGCTCAGGTTTTTGCTATGAATAATTACCATGTTAATCTTATTGATCTAAATTCTAACTCACTATCAAAAGGCATAAATAATATTATGACTAATCTTGACAGAATGATCAAAAGAGATATTATTAGCTCTGATCAAAAAACAGCAACACTTGATAATATTATAACAACAATGGAAATAAATAGTGCAGAATCATCTGAGCTTGTTATTGAAGCCGTTACTGAAAATATTGAAATTAAACTAAAACTATTTAAACAATTAGATCAAATATGCTCCAAAGAGACAATACTGGCAACAAATACTTCTTCTATATCAATAACAGAAATAGCAGCTTCAACAAATAGGCCAGAAAAGGTTATTGGAATGCATTTTATGAATCCTGTCCCTATTATGAAATTAATTGAGGTTATTAGAGGGCGCAAGACAAGTGATGAAACCACAAAATCAATAATCGAAATTTCTGAGACAATCAAGAAAATTGCAATTGAGGTAAATGACTGTCCTGGATTTATAGCAAATAGAATTCTATTACCAATGATAAATGAAGCAATTGAGGCATTAAATACAGGAGTAGCCAAAGTAAGCAATATAGATAGTATAATGAAAATTGGAATGGGTTACCCTATGGGCCCTCTACAATTAGCAGATTTTATTGGCTTAGATGTATGCTTGTCAATACTTGAGGTAATGTATGAGGGGTTTAAAGATTCAAAATATGCTCCATCTGAGCTATTAGCAAATATGGTTAAATCAGGAAAATTAGGTGTAAAATCTGGTGAAGGTTTTTATGATTATTCAGAAAGCAAAAAGGCTGAGGTAGTTGCCAAACAATTTCAATAGCAAGGAAAATGAGTATAAGTGAGAATTTAAATAAATTGTATCATTCTTTTGATAATTCTGTAAAATTAGTCGCTGTTTCTAAAACAAAATCTAATGAGCAAATTATGGAAGCATATCAAACGGGGCAAAAGATTTTTGGTGAAAATAAAGTTCAAGAACTCGTAACCAAATACAACTCATTGCCAAAAGATATAGAATGGCATATGATAGGCCATTTACAGAGAAACAAAGTAAAATATATAGCAAATTTTATTAAGCTTATACATAGTGTTGATAATTTTAAACTTTTAAAAGAGATTAATCAACAAGCAAAGAAAAACAATGTAACTATCGATTGCTTATTACAAATTAAAATTGCTTCTGAAAAAACAAAGTTTGGTTTATCTAAAGATCACGCAAAAGCAATGTTAGAATCAGAGGAATTCAAAAGCCTCAAGAATATCACAATTATAGGGCTAATGGGTATGGCTAGTTTTACAAATAATGATGAAATTTTAAAAAATGAATTCAGTTCTTTAAATAGTTTTTTTAATAATCTTAGGCTTACTTATCCCAATATAACAGTTCTATCAATGGGTATGAGTTATGATTATAAATTAGCTATTCAATATGGCAGCAATATGATTAGAGTGGGAAGTTTAATTTTTGGAGAAAGAAATTAAAATATAAAATTATATACGCAATAATTGACATAGAGACTACTGGAGGTAAATTTAATGAAGAAAAAATTACCGAGATAGCTATTTATAAGTTTCAGAATAATAAGCTTTCAGATCAAATACACACTTTAGTTAATTCAGTGAAAGAAATTCAACCCTTTATTCAAAATCTTACTGGAATTAACAAAGAAATGCTGAAGAATGCACCAAAATTTATAGATATATCAAAAAAAATTATGGATATAACAAACAACTGCGTATTAGTGGCTCATAATGCAGGTTTTGATTACAGAGTATTAAGAAATGAATTTACAAGCATAGGGGTTAATTTTAATAGGAAAACTTTATGCACAATAGAGTTGTCTAAAGAACTTCTACCAAGCCAAGATTCATACAGTTTAGGAAAATTAGCAAACAGTCTAGGTATCAAAATTGAGAAAAGACATAGAGCTGATGGTGATGCTATGGCTACTCTTACACTATTTAAAATGCTTTTAGAAAAGGACATAGCAAATGTTATTGACAGATTAACAAAATAATCAATGGGGAAACACCTGATAACCATTATAGGTCCTACAGCAATAGGGAAAACAACTTTAGCAATTAAGATTGCTAATTATTTTAAAACTGAAATCGTATCTGCAGACTCACGACAATTTTATAAAGAAATGAATATTGGAACTGCAAAACCATCAACTTCTGAACTTAATAGCATTAAACATCACTTAATAAATAATAAAAGTGTTAATGATGATTATAACATATATGATTATGAGAAAGATGCTTTAAAGTCTATAGAATCAATCTTCAATAAAAATGATATAGCCATTCTTGTAGGCGGCTCTGGATTATACATAAATACTGTTTTATATGGATTAGATGAAATACCGGGAATAAGTGCAGAGGTTAGAAATTCACTTTATTTAGATTTAGAATTAAAAGGAATAAAAACCCTGCAAGAAAAATTGAAACTATTAGACCCTTCATCGTATAGAAGTATAGATCTAAATAATCCTAGAAGATTAATTAGGGCATTAGAAGTTTCTATATCAACAGGGAAATCATATTCAAGTTTTTTGAAAAAGAAAAAGAGGAAAAGAGATTTTAATATAATAGTATTAGGGATGAATCAAGAGAGATTAGACTTGTATAAAAAAATTAATACTCGTGTTGACAATATGGTTGAAAGCGGTCTGATTAATGAAGTGAAAGAACTTTATACCTTAAAAGGTTTAAACACATTGAATACAATTGGCTACAGTGAAGTCTTTAATTATATAGAAGATAAATATTCTTTAGATGAGTGTATAAATGAAATTAAAAAGAATACAAGAAGATATGCTAAAAGACAATTAACTTGGTTTAAATCAATTGATAGAGTAGAATGGATAACTCCAGACTATACTTTTGAAAAAGTTATAGCATATATCAAAAATCTAATCGGAAACTAGTCGAAAACCTTCTCCGTGAATATTGTTTATTTTAACATTTGGATCTATCTCTAGCTGTTTTCTTAGTTTTGCGATATAAACATCCATACTTCTAGAAGTAAAATAATTGTCGTCCCTCCAAATTCTTGTTAAAGCCAATTCTCTAGGCATTAGATCGTTTTTATGTAGCAACAACATCTTTAACAACATATTCTCTTTAGGCGATAATTTAGCATGTTTATTGTCCTTAAATTTAAGATGTCTTAGTTTAGAATTAAATTCGAAAGAACTAAACTTAAATTCATGCTCATCTGTATCTAAAATTGAACTTAGCTTATTTCTTTTTAGAATTGCCTTAATCTTATACAATAAAACATCACTATCAAACGGCTTCTTAAGATAGTCGTCTGCACCAATTTTATAGCCTTTTAAAACATCCTCTTTTAAAGATTTAGCTGTTAGAAAAATTATTGGAATATCTTGGTTAATTTCTTTTATCTCTCCAGCTAAAGTAAATCCATCCTTATAAGGCATCATGACATCAAGTATGCATATATGAAAATCGTGTTTTTTAAACTTTTCAAACCCCTCCATTCCATTTTTTGCTAAAACAACATCATAATCATTCATATTTAAAAAATCTCGAAGAATAATACCAAAATTTGGATCGTCTTCAACTAATAAAATTCTCTTTTTATCATTCATGATATATTATTTATTGGCAAACAATTCTATTGAAAATATTGTACCCTTGTTTAATGCGCTTTCTAAGGTTATCTTTCCATTATGATAATCTATTATTTTTTTTACATATGCTAAACCAAGACCATGACCTTTTATGTTATGTAAATCTCCTGTTTGTTCTCTATAAAATTTTTCAAAAATCTTATTTTGTACTTTTTTAGACATACCTACTCCATTGTCTTTAATTTTTAATACAATCTTATCTGCAATATTTTCAGTAGAAACTTCAATTTCTGGTGCTTTATCACAATATTTAATTGCATTATCTATAATATTAACCATAACATTTATTAAATGAGTTTCACTTCCATATATCTCTGACTTATCTGCATTTAAATTTAAATTTATAGAACCTTTTTCGTTTTCTAACAATAATTGCACATGAGAAACTGCAATCTTTATTAATTCATTTATATCCAAATTAGTTTTATCAATACTTAGCTCTCTCTTTTCTAATTGAGAAATTCTTAGAAGATTTACAACCTGGTCATGCATTCTTTCATTCTCATCCTTAATCATTTTTAAATATTTTTTAATTAAGCTCTCATTCTTAATAGTTTTTGGGTTCTTTATAGAATCTAAAGCTAGACTAATAGTGGCTATAGGAGTTTTAAATTCATGAGTCATATTGTTAATGAAATCTGTTTTGATTTGAGAAATTTGTCTTTGTCTTAAGAGAATAAGTACAGTATAGATGTACACGATTATTATTATCACAGTAAAAATAATTGAAACCAAAGCAATTGAAATTATCGGTGCAACTAAAAAGGGTGTTCTTTTTGGAAAATTTACTTTTATAATATAATTACTCTCATCATTCTCATCTGTGAAAAGAGCTGACTCAAAAGTATTTTTATCTAAGTGGAAATTTTCAGATTTAACGTTAGTTAGTGAATCTCTATCGAATATTGCAAACTCAAATGGAATATCAATATTAAATCTTTTAAATCTATATTTCAAGAAATTATTTAAGGACTTTACATTTCCAACTCTTCTTTCAATTGAATTTCTTTTTGCAAGATCATGATACGCAGTTTCAAATAGAATTTCTTTACTTTTTGAAATTTCTCCAATTTTTGAAAGAAATTGCTCAGAGCTTATTCCTGAATATTCATTTTCATTTTGAATCTTAAGAATTTTTGTTTCTCTTTCATTAGAAACTCTCTTTAGGCTAAGACTATCTTCTAAAACATTCCAAAATTGTGGTACTTTAAGGTTTTCTTCAATAGATGCATTTCTATACATCATTACTTCATTATTATCTTTATCCTCTTTAATAATGTATAAACTGTTTATAGCAGTTGTGTCTATAGCTCCTCCACTACTTATTAAATCTCTGAATTTTACTACATAACGTCTAAATTCTCTTTTTTCTAGCCATGTAATTCCTTCAGATAAGACAATATTACAATTTGAATTAAATTTCTTCTCATTATCTCTGTAAATTTCCGTAATAAAAAAACTTTGGATAATAATAATCCCTATTAATGATACACTCATTAATGTAATTAAAAGAATAAGAGTTTTTTTACTCATAAATCAAATTTAATGCAAAATTATAATGGATTAATTAATTTAACCTATCGTTAACATATGATTTAAGAAGAATTAGTTTGAATCAATTATGTTATTATGAATTTCTAATACTCTATCTGACAACTTTGAAATATCTACATTTTCTATAACATAATCAGATTTTTGAATCTTTGCTTCGTTGGGTAATTGCTTGTTAATTATTGATTTTATCTTGTCTTTTGAAAAATTATTTCTTTTCATTACTCTAGAAATTATATCATCTTCAGGAGCAATTACACATATAATTTTATCGAAAAAACCTTCTCCTTGGTTTTCAAAAATAATTGCAGACTCATAAATTATGTATTTAGAATCTTGTTTTTTTATCCATGAATTGAATTCATCAGCAACATAAGGATGAACTATAGAGTTTATTTTTTTTAATAACGTTTCATTATTAAAAACAACATTTGATAAATACTTTTTGTTTAGTTTATTTTTATCATATGCCTTATCTCCAAAAGCTGTTATAATTTCATTCTTTAATAAGGGATTAGTATTCATTATTTCTCTCGCAATCTCATCAGAATTAAATACAGGGATACCCTTATCTGCAAACATACTTAAAATAGTTGTTTTACCTGTCCCAATTCCGCCTGTTATAGCAACTTTTATCATTCTATAATTACGTATTGAATTTGATTATTTTCTATTCTACATTTTCTAACATTGCCAGGTTTTTTTGTAATGCTTGAAATTAATACTGAATTATCTCTATTAATTGTATTCAAATCACATTCTACTCTAAAATCCATTGGATTAACAGATTTATACTCTCTTATACTAACCCTATATAAAACAGACACTACCTTGGGGTAATAGTTTATTTTCATATTATCATCAATATTTACAATAGTTATAGGAACCTTTATAGACTCTTCTGTAAATTTCTCTACTTTCAACTGAAAGTCTAATTCTGTATCGGAATGTGTTATGTTGTTATTTTCTGGTGGTTTAATTCTAATTTTAGTATTAATTTCTGAGTCTATTTGATTTAATACTAATTTATGAGTTTGTATCATATTAATTGTATCAATTAATGAATTCGGTCCAGTTATCATTATTGAATCCTTTGATAATTTATATTCATTAAAGGAATCAAATCCAGATTTATAGTCTAGCTCTAGTTTTAATTCTACTGGAACTTTTTTTGATTCATATTGTTCAATGATAAAATCTATTTGGTCAACTGAAGATGAGATTAACCTAACAGATTTATTAAATTTTGACTGTAAATCTGAAAAATTCCTTTGTTTGGTCCATTGATATTTTGATTTGACTTTATTCAAATCATTAAGTGAAATTTCTATTATTGGTTGATCTATGTAGTATTTAGCTAAATTATACCCATAAGCTTCCAATTCAAGCCCTATGCTGTCAATTGATTGATCTAATACAACTTGATCTGATGGGACATCCACTGGTTTTACAACAAATACTATAGTTTTAGTATAATTAGATGTAAACTTAGAGATCATAGAATAAATTAGAGCTAATAGTACAAAAAACACAAAAACATTGAATTTCCTAGTCTTATATACTGATCTTATCTTTTTAAACATCTTTCTTATTTACTAAAAAAAACTTCCGGAAAAACCTTTTCTATGTTTTTTTTGTTAAAAATTAGTATGATACTTGATTTTAAATACCCATAACCGTAACCTAAAATTTGAATAGCACTGGTAATAATTGATAACAACCCTATCTTGAAACTCCTATTAGAGTATGTTGATGAAATGAAGATTAATATCATATATGCAAGTATTATATATAATGGGATCTGATTCCCTTTAATTAATCCAATAATTGAAAAAATCAGGAATATCAGAGCAAAGGTCGGGAAATAATACATCAATCTAGATGATTTAGGGTGCCAATGATTTAATATTGGTCTAACCAGTCCAAACTTATATACTTGTTTAAAGAAACCACTAATAGTAATTCTTCTCTTGTGATAAACCATAACATCAGCATATAATGCTGTTTTAAAACCTAATTGATTAAGTCTAATAGATAAATCAGGGTCTTCTCCGGGATGTATATTCCCAAATCCATTTGATTTTAAAAAGGCGTCTTTAGAGATTCCCATATTAAAACTTCTTGGCTGAAATAATTTTTTCTTATACTTCCCTCCTCTTATTCCACCAGTAGTCAAAAAAGATGTCATGGAAAAACTAACAGCTTTTTGGTAATCACTAAAAGACTCATGAGATCCATCAACACCTCCAAAACAATCAACATAATTGTTATTCAAGTTATAAATGACATGTTGCATGTAATCTTCTGGCAATAAACAATCTGAGTCTAATATTATAAAATAGTTTCCTTTTGCTTTTTTCATTCCATAATTTCTAGAATCACCAGGACCTGTATTACCTTTTTTATAGTAAGATATGCTTAATTGATTGTTAAAATCCTTTGTAATTCCTTGGCAATCATCTGTTGATCCATCCTCAATAATTACAATCTCAAAATCTTTTTCAGAAGATAATTTAGTGAAACTCTCTAGAAGTTCTTTTATTTCATTTGGTCTGTTAAATACAGGGATGATAAAAGAAATGTTATTTTCAGTCATAGATCAAATTTAATCAAACAAGTAGATATAAAAAAAGGACCCGGTTTAAAAACCAGGTCCTTTTTAGTTTTATTTCTAAAGTTCTATTGAATAATTAATTTAGAAATATTTGTGTATCCATTTATGGTAATCTCTACCATATAAAAGCCACTATTAATAGATGAAATATCTAATATATCTCCTGTGATAGTAGTATCTAATACCCTTCTACCATTTATATCAAATAATTTAACATATTTATCTCCATTAATTGAGGATTTAATTGTTATATAATTACCATCTATTGGGTTTGGATATATCCTAAGATCTGAAAGCTCTACATCATTTATCCCTAATGATTCAACTATATCTACCATATAATCTTCCGTTTCGCCATAGCCTGTCACCTCACATGCATCATCAGGAACTACACTATTCCAATTAGATTTAGCTCTCATAACATGAGATCCTAAATTAGCATCTGATGGAATTGTTACCTGAGTGGTCTCCGTAAATGTTCCAGTACTACTTCCATCAGCAATTACATAATTATCCACTATTAATTCATCCAATGAAAATACATAATCATCATTTAAATCAATCCATACACGAACATATTGACTACCATACCCAGTTGTCATAGTTAAATCATAAGTTTCACCCTGAGCTAAATCAGTAGTCATAGTAGTAAAATTACCGTATCCATCATCTGAACATCCAGAACCTGAATTATCAATGTCACCAATTATAAAAGCATCAAATCCATCACCAAGAGAACAATTGATTCCACTAGCATGACAAGATTGACAAGCAGATATTGCAGTATATGTCTGATTACAGTTTGAATCATCACCCTCTACAGTAATAATATGACTTTGAGTTCCTGTGAAAGTAAATGTAAGTACACCTGCAGCTTGAGCATATTGAACATTCCCTAAATCATCTGAAACAGTATACTGTGTAGATGATCCCATATCTGTAATATTAACATCAACTGTATACTCGTCTGTAGCAGAATTACAAGCATTAACTGTGTATTCAATAACAGGATCTGAACATGTATTTTCAGTTATTGAAAGATCATATCCAACACTCTGTGGAGATGCCCAAGTAGAAATTACTATATAATAAGTAGTTCCATAATAAACATTCATATCAAATACTCTCTCATCAGTATTAGACGCTCCTATTCCAGCAACACATTCTACTCCTATATCATCACAAGAATCATAAACAAATATTCCAGAATAATTAGTATCTGGAGTCATAGAAATATTAATAGAAGTATCACTTGTCGGTGAATAGGCATAAACTACATCATCACCATTTAGATAAGCTGGGTAACTTTCTCCACAATCTGTACCAGCACTTCCACTATAATCATCTTGATAATTTGCTGTGGTATCTGTAGTATTATAAGGTAGAGTATCTACTATTAGAGGATCTGTACATACTCCTCCAACAGGTGGAATCATAAAATAAACTCCAGTTATTGGAACATAAGGACTATAGTCTCCTGCTCCACAATCTGCTCTAACATAAAAATCATATTCACCCCCTTGAGTTAGACCCGATAAGGTAACAGAATTTGTACTAACTGCTGTACCACTACCTGTTGGTGCATCTAAACTAGCATCTTGAACTACATATTCCCATGCTGTTTCGCCACTTGATCCTGCTACCCAAGAAGCATCAGCTGAACTAGATGTTAAATTAGATATTACAACATTTGTTGGTTCAGGACAAGAAGGTGTAACTTCAACTATAATCTCGTCAATGTTTATACTATTTCCATCCTGACCTGATGGTGGTACATGAAATGCAATATAACTAGCACTAGAGTAAGCCGATAGATCAACTGTTATTTGTGTCCACTCAGCAGCAAATTGTGAATTTTCCACTATTACCTCTGTAAAATCAGCTGGATCGTTAGTGTTTTGTGATAATAAAACTTCCATATGGTTAAGATCATTAGCATCTGCTGAGAGTACCCTAAATTTTAATCTTTCCTGACCCGTTAAATTTAACTGAGGTGAAATCAACCAATCATCATTTTCACCCACATTAAAATTTGTGTATAATCGAGCACTTCGATCACCTTCATATGGAGCATATAAATAACCTACAACCCACCCTTGATTACTAGGTGCAGTACTAGGTGAATTATCAATAACTGTCCAGCAATCTGCGCTATTTGAAGGTGCAGGCATGGTAGTATTAGCTGGATCTGCAGCATCACCATTAAATCCTTCATGAAATGGAATAGCCATAGGCTGAGCACAATCTGTAGTAAAGCCTGCTCCTATCCAACCACTTACCTCACTACTACAAACAGTTCTAATGTAAACCATATAGCTTGTAACATCATTTAAACTTGTTAGTGTTGTATAGGTAGTATTTACACTAGTACCAGTATCTGATTCTCCTGGAGCAGATTCGCCTGCCTCCAATACAATATATTCCCAAGAATCACCATTTGGAGATGTCCAGCTCACATCAGCTGTAGAATCTGTAACATTAGTAACAGTAACAGCTTGTGCGTTTGAACAAGATTGTGTAATCCCCTCAAAAGTTATGTTTGCATAAGACTCTCTTGCCTGTGGAGTGGTGGCAGTTATATTACTTGGGTCTATTACAGCTACATCGGTATAAGTTACTAGCCCTCGATTAACACCAGTTGTTGCAGTGCAATAAAAATCATGAGTTGACGAATCATATGCATCATTGACATTAGATGTTTCATTAACTGCTACCATAAGATTATCCGTTCCATTGTATTCAAATGGTGTGTCAAGGGTAATACTTACCACTCCACCTGAAATAGTAACATTTCCACTATAATTCTTGTCAATATCTACAAAATAATCAACAAATTGAGCACCATGTGCATCAAGTGAAGTATGTCCTATCCAAATATCCCAGTAGTCACTGTTGGCTAGATCAGTTTCAGCATTTGCACTATATTTTAGCCCTGTAATACTGCCTGATGCATTAATCTCATTGGCGAGATAAATTACCTGAGAATAAGAGAATTTGTAAAAAGGTTCTATAGGCATTTCTTCATTTACAACTGTCCCTTCACCAACCACAACTTGTGCTTGGAAGCTAAGAGAAAGAAAAAATGCTATAAAAAATAATAAGATGTAATTTTTTTTCATGATGCTATGTTTAAGTTAGTATATTAATTTTATTCTGTTATATCGTCAATTATGGCATCGCTTACCCCCATATTACTAAAGCCTCCATCATTATAGAGGT
>Ga0206681_10000056_pt1 | contig 73794 bp, 84 predicted proteins | sample M150012015metaG_FD_161048 | JGI IMG/M metagenome (GOLD analysis project Ga0206681, IMG submission 161048) | Ammonia-oxidizing marine archaeal communities from Monterey Bay, California, United States - M1 500m 12015 | ecosystem: Environmental > Aquatic > Marine > Intertidal zone | place: USA... | reverse complement strand
GCGAAGAAGGCCGATGCGCAGAGATGACATAGAGAGATCTTAGGTCCAAGGTTTCTCTCGGCGGGTAGTCAGGTGCGAGGTTCTTCGTGGCAGGGTGGAGGGATGGAACGGAAGGTAACGATCGGGCGGTCGGCGGCCGTGCTCTCGGTATTGATGTTGGCCACGGGTCCGAGCATCGTAAAGATTTCGGATTTACCCGAAATGACTTTTATTTTTTGGCGTTTGGCGGCGGCGGCTTTGGGCTACGCCGTTGCCTTGCGATTCAGCGGGAAACACTTTAGTTGGGAAGCCTGGCGCCGTTCGCTACTTGGTGGCTTAGTGTTTGGCGTCAACTTAGTATTTTTTGTTTTGAGTATGCGTCGTACCAGTGCTGCTAATGCGGTCATGATCGGTGCGCTGCAACCGGTGGTATTGATTGGGATTGCCGGGCCATTTTTTGGAGAACGACCGCGTCGTTCGATTTATCTTTGGTCGTTGGTTGCTATGGGTGGGGTGGCCCTCTCTATGGTTGCCTCCAGTGGCGATGGGGTGGCTAGTCGAACAGGAAACCTCTTGGCCCTCGCGGGCATGCTTTTGTTTAGCGCCTACTTTGTGGTCTCAAAAAAGGCTCGCCAAGAATTGGACTCCATGACCTACCAACTTGGCTTGACCCTGACGGCGGTGCTGGTGGTTATACCGTTTGCTTTGTTGATGGGCCAAAACTTGGCGCCCCCCTCGGGCGCCGAATGGGGGCCGGTGCTTTTAATGGCTGCTATCCCGGGGACCGGTCATTGGTTGACTAACTACGCCCACGGTCAGGTCACGCTGGTGGCGATGAGTTTGATTAATTTGCTTTTTACCGTGGTAGCCCCGTTGTATGCCTGGGTTTTGGTGGGTGAAAGTATCGGCGGTTGGCAAGCGGCCGGTATGGGGTTGGTTTTGGCGGCCTTAACCATGGTGGTTTCTCGCCCTATTGAGGCGGCTCCTCGATGAACCGTGGTATCGCAATGGGCATGACGGCCTACCTTTTTTGGGGGTTGGTTCCGGTTTTTTGGAAGCAACTTTCTCATCTGTCTTCGGTGGATGTGACCGGCCATCGCATGGTGTGGACGTTTCTTTTGCTGGCGGTTGTTCAAGCGGTCCGCCGCTCTTGGGGTGATCTTCGCCAGATGCTGGGTGACGGCCGCCAGCGGCGGTTGCAGTTGGCGGCCGCTGCTTTGCTGTCTAGCAACTGGCTGATTTTTGTATGGGCGATAGCCGATGATCGGGTGGTGGAAGCCAGTTTGGGTTACTTCATGAACCCATTGGTCAACGTGTTGTTGGGCGCAGTGTTTTTGGGTGAGACTTTCCGCCGGCTGCAAAAAGTTTCTATTGGCGTTGCTTTTGCCGGCGTGCTTTGGCTGGCGGTAGCAGTGGGGGCTGTGCCGGTGGTGTCGTTGTCTTTAGCTTTCACTTTTGCTTTTTATGGGTTAGTGAAAAAAACAGTGGGCCGCCCTGCCCTCGACACCTTGACCCTCGAGACCATGTTTATGGCTGTGCCGGCCTTGGGTTTTTTGGTGTGGCGTGCCGCAACCGGTCACGGGGTGATGGGAGTTTCTGTGCCGGGCGACAGTGTTTTGTTGATGGCCACGGCAGCGTTTACGGCAGCCCCACTGTTGCTTTTTTCCGGGGCTGCGAAAAGAGTGACCTTAGGAACGTTAGGCATGATGCAGTATTTTGCCCCCACCCTGCAGTTGCTGTTGGGGGTACTGGTTTACGGCGAAACCATAAACGGTGGGCAACTGGTGGGCTACCTCGTGGTGTGGGTGGCGGTCGTCTTGTTTGCCATTGACACGGTGGTGGTGATGCGCCGAAACCGTTTAAGCGTTTAAAGCAGCGAGAACGTCGGCGACAAAGGCGGGCGCTTCGGTTTCTAGATTGCGCCGGTTCATGGACCGAGCAGCAATGACGTCTGCGCCGTGTTCTTCGAGCAATGTAGAGAGTTTGTCGGCGGCTTTGCCGGGGTTGACGGCGTGGGTCATAAATGCGGCAACTTTTTTGTTCCAGAGTTTCGGGATGCTTTGTACTTTGCTGGGTTCTCCCGGGCGGTGACCAAAAAGTATTAATCCATCTACCCAGGTGCCAACAAATACGAGGTCAGCGGCGGCTAACTCAGTGAGATCAATGTTGGTTACCGGTCGCACGGCCACGGTGGCTCCGGTGGCTTCGGCGGCGCCCCCGAGGAGTTCGGCGGCTCGTTTAGTGTTGCCGGTGCGGCTTTGATGGATGATCACAATGTTCATGTAAACAGTGTGCCTTCTCTGGCGACAGATTTCACCTTGGGGTTTGATCTAAAGCATTGAGATGCTGGTTGATTTCAGCGGGGGTGCAGCCCATTTCGCTCATTCCGGTGGCCAATACTGCTCGATAGGCCGGTCCGGGTGGCCCAGGATCCGGCGGGTTGGTTGATCCGAGGGTTACTGCCGATATTCCGTTGAGGTCCTCAAGGCTAATTAGCAGGTCTATCCACCCTTCTAAGGTGGAGACGGCTTGGCCAGCCGGGGGAAAGTCATCAGGCAGGAAAACGTCGCTGGTTTCTTGCTGGTTTTCTTGAGCCACCACATCGGCCAACTGTCCACGGGTAATGCGCCAAGCCCGCCCTATGGGTGGGAGGTCTTGTGGGGCTAAGGATTGATGCGGACACCAAGCCACCCCGCCGCCCCAGCGTTGACTATCTCCGCCGAAGCGCACCGGGTGGGGCACGGCGATTCTTTGGTCGGCGCTGGGTGGGGTGGGGTTGGCGGCGCCACGGTGGAAGCCCCAAAGTGCGTCTTGTTCGGCCCCGCGCAGGTAGGCCAACATGCGTTCGGCGCACAGGTTGGATCCATAGGCCACGTACCAAACGGGTTGGTCTGGGTTGGTGGTATTTGGCAAAGCTAAGAAAAAAGTTGTTTAAGAGCGGCGGCGGCAGGGTCATCCGGCGGTGGTGGCTCGGTGGGGATAGCCCCCAACCAGGTCAGGCTCACGTACCCGTTCATTACAGCGCCACCGTCGGTTTCGGGGGGCAGGGGGGTGGGTTCGCCCCAGTTCATATCGACGCCGTAACTGCCAGCATGACCGGGTTTGGGGACCATGGTGGCTTGGGCCAGCGCCCGCATGGGTACAAAACCAACGGTGGTGTGGCGCCAACCGGCCATTTCTTCAACGGGCAAGTTGGGCACGTTGACGTTGAGTACCGAGGCTTTGTCTGGTGGGTTGGCGATCACGCCGGCGGTGACGGTGCGAGCCACCTCGGCGGCCGATGACCAAATTTGTTGGTCAAGTACGTCGCTGGCTGCTTGGCCTTCTACACCCCAGTCGGTTACCGCTTGGCTTATGGCAATACCGGTGATGCCCCCGTTTCGGGCGGTGAGGGCCGCTCCCACGGTGCCCGAATGGTAGACCGAGCGCCCTACGTTGGTGCCGGGGTTTATGCCCGCCACCACCAGGTCAAAGGGGTCACCGAAGAGCCCCAAGCGGGCATAAATAATGCAAAGCCCCGGTGGGCCACTGACCGACCATGAAGTATCGATGCCTGCTACCTGTGCTTCATGTACTTCGGGGCGGATGAGGTGTACTGCTCCGAGGGCGGCTCCGGCTCCGGAGTACTCTTGATCGGGGGCGACCACGGTTACTTCACCAAGGTCAGTGAGCGATCGGGCCAGTTCGTGGAGGCCTAAAGAGTCAATGCCGTCGTCGTTGGTTACCAAAATGCGCATAGCTTGACGGTAGCCGCCAGCAACGGGTGTCTAAGGGTCAGAGGTTGGCTAATTCTGTGCTGAGTCGTTCCCACTCGGCCATAAGGCGGGCTGCTTCGTCTTTTGCGGTGTCGTGGTCGGCTACGGAGGCGGCGGCTTTTTCGGGGTCTTGGTAGAGGTCGGGGTCGGCCAAAACTTCTTGGGTGGTTAACACGTGGGCTTCGGCGGTTTCCCAGTCTTGTTCGGCTCGTTTAAGCCGGCGCTGAAGTTTGGTGGCTGGGTTTTTTTGGTGGTTTTTTTTGGGTTCTTTGGTTTTGGATTTTTGCGCTGCTTGACGGGCTTTTGGGTCGCTGGAAAGGGTGGCGCTTTGGGCGGGGTAAAGCACTCGTTCGGGTACTCCTTCGTGCCAGGTGGCGTGGCCGTCGCGGATTTCAACCAGTGAGTCGGCTACCGAACGGATGAGGTGCCGGTCGTGAGTAATGAGTACCACGCTGCCTGGGTAAGCATGGAGGGCGTCTTCGAGCACGTCGCAACTGGGGAGATCAAGGTGGTTGGTGGGCTCATCTAAAATAAGCAAGTTGACGGGTACGGCCAATACTTTCGCGAGAGCTAAGCGGGTTTGTTCTCCCCCCGAAAGGTCACCTACTCGACGGTCTACGGCGTCGCCGCGAAAGCCAAAGGAAGCCAGATAGGTACGGGGGTTGCGCCCGTCGGCGTCTACGGTGGGGATGGTTTTGAACTCTTCAATGACCGTGCGGCGAGGGTCGAGTACTTCGGCTTGGAGTTGATCAAAACTGGAGATATCTACGTTGGTGCCGATGGTTACTTCGCCCTCTAAGGGGGCGAGTTTTTTGGTGATGAGTTTGACCAACGTGGTTTTTCCGGCGCCGTTGGGCCCTACTAAAGCCACGGTGTGGCCTCGTTCAACAGAAAAACTGACGTCGCGGAGAATGATGTCGTCGTCGTAGCCAGCGGTGACGTCTTTGAGTTGGGTTACTAAGCGTGAGGAACGGCGGGGAGCGGGAAAGCCAAAACGGGTGGCGGCGGCTTCGGGTTCGTCTACGACTAAGCGGTCGAGTTTGTCGAGGGATTTGACGCGGCTTTGTACCTGCCGGGCTTTGGTGGCTTTGTAGCGAAAGCGTTCAATGAAGCGTTCTGTTTGCGCAATTTTTTTCGATTGTTGTGCGGCGGCCGCTCGTTGAGCGATGAGTAGTTCTTCGCGGGCTAAAACAAAATCGGCGAACCCGCCGACATATTCGGTGACGCGCCCGCCAGCTAGTTCGATTATCCGGTTAGCGACTACGTCGATGAAGTCTCGGTCGTGGCTAACGAACAATAAGCCGCTGTGCCAGTCGGCGAGGTGTTGCTCGAGCCACGAAACCGAGTCAATGTCTAAGTGGTTGGTGGGTTCGTCCATGACCAACAGGTCGGGGGCAGAAAGTAGTAAGCGGGCTAAAGCCACCCGCATGCGCCACCCGCCGGACATTTCGTCCATGGGGCGGTCGTGGTCGCCGGGGTCAAACCCAAGGCCGGAGAGTATGCGGTGAGCATCGGCTTCTACGGCGTATCCGCCGAGTTGTTCAAACCGGGATTGAGCTTCGCCGAAAGCATCAAGGGCTCGAGTTTGTTCTTCGCCTGAAGTGGTGGCTAGGAGTTGGCCAAGGCGTTCGATTTCGCCAGCGAGGTGGGTGACTTGTTCGGCTCCCAACATGACTTGTTGAAAAACTGAGCGCCCGGTTTCTACGGGAAGTTCTTGAGGGAGGTACCCGATGCGCAGATCTTTGGGGCGATGTACCTTGCCGTGGTCGGGGGCTTGAAGGCCCACTAAAACTTCTAACAAAGTGGTTTTGCCGGTGCCGTTTCCGCCGATTAGGGCGGTACGACGCCCCGGGCCGAGTTGCAGGGAAGCATCGGTGAACAGGGTGCGGGGCCCAAAGGAGCGGGATAACCCCGTAGCGGTCAACATGGGAAAGGTTAGTTCTGGGGTGGGTCCCACCGCACTACGGCGGCGGCTGAAGACATGCCAGCGCCGAAGCCCACCATCAGGATGAGATCTCCGGGGTTTATCTGGCTGTGGTCTAAGGCATCGACGAGGGCAAGAGGGATAGAGGCGGCAGAAGTGTTGCCGGTGTGTTCTAACACCATGGCTGCTTTTTCAAAAGGGATGCCGAGTCTTTTTAGGGCTGTTTCGATGATGCGTACGTTGGCTTGGTGGGGGACGACCAGCGAGATATCTTCGGCGCTGACCCCGGCCCGTTGCATGGCGTTTAGCGAGGCGCTTTCCATGGCTAAAACTGCTTTACGGAAAACTTCTTTGCCCAGCATGATGATTTTGCCGCCGTGATCGCAGTACAACAGGTCGGCGGCATCGCCGTTAGACATTAAGTCCCACCCCAGCAGGGAGGGTTGGTCGGCGCTGCGCTCAAGCACTATGGCCCCGGCCCCATCACCAAAAAGGATGCAGGTACCACGGTCTTCCCAGTTGACCATAGGGCTTAAAGCGTCGCTGCCGATAAGCAACACGTGTTCGAGCCCACCTTCGATGAACTGCATAGCGGTTACTAAACCGTAGACAAAACCTGAGCAGGCGGCGTTGAGGTCGAAAGCACCACAGGTCAAGCCGAGGTTGTCTTGGATTACCGAAGCACTGGCCGGCATTTGTTGGTCGGGGCTGGTGGTGGCGAGTACCAGGAGGTCTATCTGGTCAGCGGTGACGCCAGCCATGGCCATAGCGGCTTCGGCGGCGATTGTTGACATTTCGGTGACCTTGCCCCCGATATGGCGTGTCTTGATGCCGGTACGGGCGGTGATCCATTCATCAGAGGTATCTACCATGCTCGACAGTTCGTCATTGGTTAGCACCTGTTCGGGAAGGTTGCTGGCCCAGCCAGTTATACGTCCATGTGCCATTAAAAGTTCCTCAAGTGTTGTTGGTCAACACGCTAGCGGGGCGCGGGGACCGCTAGGGTCGCTTTCCCATGGATGATCACGAAGTTGCCGGGTTGCTGGCTCGAGAAACTGGCGAATTGTTGGTGAAAACCCGCGAGGAGGCGCAAACTGCGGGCCGGTCGGGCCGTGAGGTGCAAGCGCTTGGCGATCGGGTGGCTCACGAGTTTTTAATAGAGCGGCTTTCTGCTTTGTGCCCGGGTGATGCGGTTCTCTCTGAAGAGGGAGCCGATGATGGGTTGCGTTTAGGGGCGGAACGCACCTGGATTATTGATCCGTTGGATGGGACCCATGATTATGGCCGCCCGGGGAGCAGCGAATGGGCAGTACATGTGGCTTTGGTGGTGGGGGGCACATCAACGGCTGCCGCGGTCTCGTTGCCGGTAGATAACCAGGTTTTCGGTACGAACCAGAGCCCGTTAGGGAGGCCTTCGCTTCGTCAACAGCCCGTGGTGATCACCAGCCGCAGCCAGTGGGGCGAAGCCGAAGAGGTAGCCCGAGCCATTGGCGGAGTGGTACGGGCGTGCGGTTCGGCGGGGTATAAGGCCATGGCGGTGGTTTCGGGTCTGGTAGATGTTTATGTGCACCCCAGTGGCCTTTACGAGTGGGATGCTTGTGCACCGGCGGCGGTGGCGCAAGCTGCGGGTTTGTCAGTTTCTGGAGTAGATGGACAACCCCTGCATTTTAATAAGAGGCGCCCGGTGGTAGCGGGGTTGTTGATTAGCCGCCCAGAGTTTGCCGAGGTATCTCGCCAAGCCTTGGCTTGGGAGTAGCAGCGTTTTCGTGGTGAGGGCGATAGTCTGACCCCACCTTGTGGCGAGGCGAAGCCGGTGAGATTCCGGCGCTGTCCCGCAACTGTATGTTCGGTTTTTCCGAATGAGCCAGGCCGACCGGCCACCGGGTATCGACATCAACTCTCGAGGAAGAGTGGTCGTCGGCAGGTTTCCTGTCTGCGCCGTACCTCGACAGACAGGAGATAATTATGAAAATTGTTGAGTCTCGTCGGCTTGTCCGGCACTCGGCCGTTTTGGCTGCCTTGATATTTTTTGGAGCGGCTTGTGGGTCATCTGAAGGTATTTCTGGTTTATCAGTTTCTGGGGTGACCACTACGGCCGCCCCGACCACTACGGAGGTTCCGGCTCCGGAGTTTCCTGTGGCCATAATTTCGTTGTCGCCCACTGCTACTGAAATCTTGTTTGCCATCGGCGCCGGTGACCAAGTGGTCGCCGTAGATGACCAATCCACTTACCCAGCCGATGCGCCAATGAGCGATTTGTCGGGTTTCACCCCGAACGTAGAAGCCATTGCTGAATACAACCCAGACTTGGTGATCATTTCTTATGACCCAGGTGACTTGGTTTCGGGCTTAGAGGCTTTAGGTATTACGGTGCTTAGCCAGAGTGCGGCTTACTCCCTTGACGACACCTACGTTCAGATCGTTGAGTTGGGTGATCTGACCGGCCATGTTGATGAAGCAACGGCTGTCAATACAGAGATAAAAGTTGGTTTGCTTGCTTTGGCAGAAAGCCAAGTTGGTGCTGGTCTTACTTACTTCCATGAGATTGACAGCACGCTGTATACCGCTACGTCGGTGACTTTCGTGGGGCAACTTTATGCTTTGTTGGGGCTAGAGAACATTGCTGACCTGGCTGACGAAGAGGGTTGGGGATATCCGCAGCTTTCGCCGGAATACATTCTTGACGTCGACCCCGACGTCATTTTTCTTAATGATGCGCAGTGGGGGGAATCGCTGGAAACTCTGGCCGCTCGCCCGGCGTGGGGTTCATTGTCGGCCGTAATCAACGGTCAGGTGATTGACCTTGATGAAACTGCTGGTCGTTGGGGTCCGCGAGTGGTGGACTTTTTGGCCGGGGTGGCTTCGGCCTTAGAAGGCTTGACTGCTGAGTAGAAAATTTGTGACCAACCAAGATCGGAGTTCCGAGGCAATGCACCGGCGGCAGCCGGCGGGGCTCCGATCGTGGTGGGTGGCTACCGGAGTGGCGGCGGTGGTCGCTGCTTCGTTGGCTGGTTTGGTCATGGGCCCCGCTTCTTTAGGGGTGGGCGAGGTACTGCGAGAACTCGTTGATGGCTTGCCATTAGTGGATGTGGATTCTGGGTTAGGGGTGCGGCAAAAAGCTATTATTTGGGAGATTCGTTTGCCCCGAGTGGTTTTGGGTTTGATGGTGGGAGCCATGTTGGGCACGGCGGGTGGCGCTTACCAGGGAGTGTTTCGTAACCCGTTGGCTGACCCTTATCTGTTGGGGGTGGCGGCCGGTGCCGGGTTCGGGGCTACTACGGCCATTGTGGCGGGGTTAGGTGATGGCATCGGGGTATTCGATGCAGTTCCCATGATGGCGTTTGCGGGCGCATTGACGGCGGTGGCGTTGACTTATTTGGTTGGTTCTGCTGGTGGCCGGCTCGACCCGGTAACCAGTTTGGTGTTGGCAGGGGTGGCGGTGGCCAGTTTTTTCACGGCGGTACAGACCTTTGTGCAGCAAAGAAACTCAGAGACTATTCGCCAGGTGTACTTTTTTGTTTTAGGTCAATTGCGTACGGCGGGTTGGAACGAGGTTTTGCTCATTACTCCGTATGTGGTGGTCTGCTTGACGGTCATTTTGTTGGTTCGCCGCCGCATGGATGCTTTGGGGGTGGGCGATGAGGAAGCGGGTTCGTTGGGCCTTGATGTGCGGCGGGTGCGTTTGGTTACTGTGTTGGCTGCTTCGTTGGGTACGGCGGCCGTGGTGTCGGTTAGTGGTTTGATTGGTTTTGTGGGCATCATTGTTCCGCACACCATTCGCCTGTTGTTTGGTTCGAGTTACCGGGTGATTTTGCCGTTGACGGTGTTGTTCGGTGGGGCTTTTATGGTGGCTGCTGATTTGGTGGCTCGATTGGCTTTGCAGCCGGCGGAAATCCCCATCGGGGTGGTTACGGCTTTTCTTGGGGCGCCATTCTTTGTTTTGATTTTGCGTTCCACTCGGGGGACTCGATGACTGCTGTCGTTTGCCGTGGGCTGCGTGTCTCGTATTCGGGGGTTCCGGTGCTCGATGGTGTTGACCTAGAGGTCCCCGCTGGCGGGTGGGTTACGGTGGTGGGGCCAAACGGGGCGGGAAAAAGCACGTTGTTGCGAGCCGTTGGCGGTTTGGTGTCGGCTTCGGGCAAAGTAGAGGTGCTGGGAGAATCGGTTGACTCTTTGGCTCGCCGGGTTTTGGCTCGCCGGGTGGCGCTGGTGCCGCAAGAGCCGGTAATCCCGTCAGGCATGCTGGCTCTTGACTATGTGTTGTTGGGTCGCACTGCGCATTTAGGGTTTTTTGAAGCAGAGAAAGAAGCGGACATTGTTTTCGCTACCTCAGCGTTAGAAGATCTCGATGCGGGCCCTTTGGCGGGTCGAGTGGTAGAGACTCTGTCGGGCGGGGAGCGTCAACGGGTGGTGGTGGCTCGGGCTTTGGCTCAAGGGTCGCCGGTGCTGTTGCTAGATGAGCCGACTACGGCGCTAGATATTGGCCATCAGCAAGAGATGCTGGATTTGGTTGATCGCCTGCGTGCCGAACGTGGGTTAACGGTGTTGGCCACCATGCATGATTTGACGTTGGCTGGCCAGTACGCCGATCAACTGGTCATGCTTGATGCGGGCCAGGTGGTGGCTGCTGGTTCTGCCACAGAGGTTTTGACTAATGAAAACGTGGGACGTTTTTATGGAGCCCAGGTACGGGTTATTGATGACCCATCGGGCCCCATTGTGGTGCCGGTGCGGCGGGGTAATCTTGCTTAAATTGCTGGGGTTATGAGCCCGTAGTGCCCGTCGAAGCGTCGGTAAAGTACTTGGCTTCTTCCTTTGGCTGTTTCGGCAAAGAAGACGAAGGGTTCGTTTCCGTGGTCGAGAAGACGTTCGGCGTCTAGCAGCGGCAGGTGGTTTAAGACCAGCGGGCCAGAGTAGATGGAGGGCCGGGTGTCTCCGGGGAGGTTCTCGCCGTCTACGGCAGGTGCGACATGGAGTTCACCGTCGCCGTTGCGGTAGATGACCCGGTCAATGTCGTGATCCACATCGAGGTAGAGGTAGAAGTCGTGGTCCAACTGGTCCATTTCGTCGGCTGCTTCTTCAAGACTGACCGGGCGCATGGCTAAGGTTTTGTGGCGCACTACGTCTCGTTCGTCGTGGGGACGCTCAACGTACCCCGGGGTGTGGCCTCGGTTTTCTGGTTCAGCGTCGTGGCGGCGGTCTTCGAAACGCTTGCGGCGGCGGCGAAGGCGTCGCCCAAGTTTGTCATCGAGCAGGTCGATGGCTTCACCGATGGTTTGGCCGGCGGCGTGGGCTCGCACCAGGTCGCCATTGAGGTTGAGCGAGGCTTCGGCAATGGAGGGAAGTTCTAGTGTGGCCTTGGGACGGACTTTTAGTTTTACCACGGCATCTAAGACCGGTTCGTGGCCCAACTCGCAAAGGGCTCGAATCTTATTCAGGGCAAGTTCTCGGTCTTGGGAAGAAACTCTTCCGGTGACTCGAAGTTCAACTTCGCTGATGGCATGTGGCTTGACCAAGTGACTCTCCCGCTTGAAGTAGTTGGTTGTGTGCTTGCACTTTCATCTTCGCGCATTAAAAAGCATTTGTCAGGTAAATAGGGCAGAATCTTTTTATGGCAGGAATTTTTACGCAAGCTTTGGCACTCGGCGAGTATGAAATGGTCTGTGTCGTAGGTGGCGGGGGTAAGACCACTTTGGTGTTTGCTTTGGCTAAAGAGGCGGTAGCGGCGGGGCGTCCGGCGGTGGTGACTACCACTACCAAGATGGGAGCGGAAGAGACCGGTGGTTTGTTTACGGTGGAGGGGTCAGAGCAGTTGCCTAATGATTTGGTGTTGCGTTGGGTGGGCGAGGTGCAAGGCCACCGAGTGGTGGGGCGCACTCCTGAAGACATTGATGCTCGCTTTGCCGAACGGGCCGGATGGATGTTGGTAGAGGCGGATGGTGCACGTCGGCATCCGGTAAAGGCACCGGCCGTTCACGAACCGGTGATCCCTCAGGCCGCCACAGTGGTGGTGCTCAGCATGGGCCTGGATGCCTTGGGTAAATCTTTGGCGGAGGCGGCGCATCGCCCAGAGGTGACGGCTGCCTTGTTGGGGGTAAGCCAAGAGGCAACGGTAACGCCAGAGTTGCTGGCAGTTTTAGCCACCGATGCTTTTGGGGGGCGAAAATGTTTGCCACCTGAGGCCCGGTTTGTGGTGGCTTTGACCAAGATGACCGAGGAGCGGCGAGCAGAGGCTGGGCGGTTGGCTGACCTCTTGTTGGCGGCTGATGGTGCCCCGGAACGAGTGCTCCTGGTGCCGCCGCCCGGTGGGGTGGTTGAGGTTCGTCAGGGTTAGCGAAGGGTGACGGCGGTGGTGACTTCGTTGTAGAAGTCGCCACCTTTGTCATCAACCACGATGAAGGCCGGAAAGTCTTCTACTTCGATGCGCCAAACGGCTTCCATGCCTAATTCTGGGTATTCCAGGACTTCTACTTTTTTGATGCAGTCTTTGGCGAGGCGGGCGGCGGGGCCACCGATAGAGCCGAGGTAGAAACCGCCGTAGCGGGCGCAGGCTTCGGTTACTTGGGCTGAGCGGTTGCCTTTGGCCAACATGACCAGGCTGCCTCCGGCGGCTTGAAAGCGTTCTACGTAGGCGTCCATGCGTCCGGCGGTGGTGGGGCCAAAGGAGCCTGAGGCGTATCCTGCGGGGGTTTTGGCGGGGCCGGCGTAATACACGGGATGGTTTTTTAGGTAGTCGGGCATGGGTTGGCCGTCTTCGAGGAGTTCAGAAATTTTGGCGTGGGCGATGTCGCGGGCCACGACCAAAGTGCCGGTTAGGGCGAGCCGGGTGGTTACGGGGTGGCGGGAGAGTTCGGCTCGAATGTCTTCCATTGGTTGGTCAAGGTTGATGGCCACTACTTGACTGGTCAGGTCTTGTTCGGTTACTTCGGGCAGGTAGTGGGCGGGGTCTTCTTCGAGTTGTTCAAGAAAGACGCCTTGGGCGGTGATTTTGCCCAGCACTTGGCGGTCGGCGGAGCATGACACGGCGATGGCTACCGGGTTGGAGGCGCCGTGGCGGGGTAGGCGAACTACCCGTACGTCGTGGCAGAAGTATTTGCCGCCGAATTGGGCACCGATGCCGAAGTTGCGGGTCATTTCTAATATGCGTTCTTCCCAGTCCAAGTCGCGGAAGGCGTGCCCGCTTTCGCTGCCTTGGGTGGGCAGGTGGTCGAGGTAATGGGTGGAAGCGTATTTGGCGGTTTTTAGGGTGTGTTCGGCTGAGGTGCCGCCGATTACTACGGCCAGGTGGTAGGGCGGGCAGGCAGAGGTGCCGAGGCTTTTGAGTTTTTCATCTAAAAACTTTTCTAGGTTTTCAGGGTTGAGGAGCGCTTTGGTTTCTTGGTAGAGAAAGCTTTTGTTGGCGGAGCCGCCGCCTTTGGCGATGAAAAGAAACTTGTAGGCCTCGCCGGGGACTGCTTCTATTTCTATTTGGGCGGGCAGATTGTTGTTGGTGTTGCGTTCGGTGAACATGTCGAGGGGGGCCAACTGGGAGTAGCGCAAGTTGGAGGTTTGGTAGGTGTCGTAGACCCCGTGGGAGATGGCTTTTTTGTCGTCGCCGGTGGTGAGTATTTGTTGGCCTTTTTTGGCAGAGACAATGGCTGTACCGGTGTCTTGGCAAGAGGGGAGCACTCCGCCGGCGGCGATGCAGGCATTTTGGAGGAGTTCGGCGGCGACGAATCGATCGTTGGTGGAGGCTTCGGGGTCGGCGAGGATGGCCGCTACTTGGGCCAGGTGGGCAGGGCGCAGCAGGTGGGCCATGTCGCGCATGGCGGTGGCGGTGAGGAATCGTATGGCTTCGTCGTCTACTTCGAGGAAAGTGCGCCCGTTGGGGCCGGTTACTTGACGCACCCCGTCGGTGGTGAGTTGACGAAAGTTGGTGGTGTCGTAGGGGTCTACGTCGAGGGGTAAGAGGTCGGCGTAGTCAAAGGGGGCATCGCTCATAGTCTTTACGGTACCGCACCTTTTGGCGGGCCGGGGTGGTTAGTTGGTGAGGTCGTCCAAGATGGGTGCCCAAAATTCGTGGTCTTGAAAACTGCCGGCTTGGTAAAAGGACATGCGGTCAACGCAGTCGCCCCAGCGGGCGTTTATTTTGTCGGCTATTTGGTGAGGTTCGCCGACGATGGCAAAGGTGTTGAGCATTTCGTCGTCAATGAGTGCCCCCATCTCTGCCCATTGGCCGCGTTTGGTCATGGTGTTGAGTTCGCTTTGCAGGTCGCCCCATCCGTGCATTTCGAGTACGGGCCGATAAGCCGGGGTGGAGGCGTAGAAAGCGATTTGTCGGCGAACGCCTGTGGCGGATTTGTTTATTTCTTCTTCGTTTCGGCCGGTGACGACGAACCCGGGGCCCGATATTTCAAAGTCGGCGAGGCTGCGGCCGGCGGTGTCGAGGCCGCGTTGTAGGGCGGGGAGGGTGACTTGTCGGAGGTAGGCCTCGGTGGTGAAGGAGTGGCAGATGATGCCGTCGCAGACTTCGCCTGCTACTTCGGTCATGAGGGGTCCTACGGCGGAAATAAATATTTTGGGCGACCCGTAGGGGTTGGGGCCGGGATCAAAGAAGGGGGTCATGAGGGTGTGTTGGTAGAATTCGCCGCGAAATTTTAGGGAGGTGTTGTTGTCCCAACTTTCCCATATGGCTCGGATAGCTAAAACCATTTCGCGCATGCGGGCGGCGGGTCGGGACCATTCCATGGAGAAGCGTTTGGTGATGTGAGGTTTTATTTGGGTGCCGAGGCCCAGGATGAAGCGTCCTTGACTGTAGCGCTGAAGGTCGTGGCCAAGGTTGGCTAGCAGCATGGGGTTGCGGGCAAAACCGACGGCGATGGAGGTGCCGAGTTCGATGCGTTCGGTGTGTTCGGCGGCGATGGTGTGGGGGAGGAAGGGGTCGTGGGCTACTTCGGCGGTCCATGCGCCGGCGTAGCCGGAGGCCTCGATGGCTTGGGCGTCGCGGGCGATGTCTTGGAGGTCGCCGGGGTTATTTATGTTGATTCCGCTGTCTATTTTCATGCTGCGGATGTTAGTCCGGTAGTTCGGGGCGACTAGCGTTGGCGACTATGGAACTTTTGTTGGTGCGTCATGGTTTGCCGCTTCGAGTAGATAATTCGGCTTCTGGTTTGGAGGCTGACCCGGCGTTGTCGGTGTTGGGGGAGCGTCAGGCGGAGGCTTTGGCCGACTGGTTGGTTGGTGGTCCGGCGGCAACTCCTATTGCGGCGGTTTATGCCAGTCCGAAGTTGCGGGCGCAGGGCACGGTGGCTCCGTTAGCGCAACGTTTGGGTTTAGAAGTGATCATTGAGCCGCGGGTTATTGAGTATGACGTGGGGGAAAATGAGTACATCCCTATTGAGGAGTTGAAGGGCACGCCGGCTTGGGCAGAGATGTTGGCGGCTGGTATTCCGGATCCGGAGGTTTTTCAGGCGCAGGTGGTGGCGGGCATGGAGGCGATTATTGCGGCTCATCCGGGTGGCCGTGTGGTGGTGGGTTGCCATGGTGGGGTGGTGGCGGCTTATTTGGCGCATTTGTTGGGTATCTCTGAGCCCATGTTTTTTGAGGCGCATTACACCTCGGTGAATCGGGTGATGGCTGCTTCGTCGGGTCAGCGCAGCGTGGTTTCTATGAACGAACTTGCGCACCTTCAGGTAGCTAAAGTCCCCCTCTCCGATTACCAAAAATAACCACACTGGTTACTATCGCCTCTCACTTAACCTGCTTACCTCGGGTCTGACCCCAGGTAAGCAGGTTGGCTAATTAGGGCTGTCACACCCCTGGCGTAAGTTGGCGGCATGGCCCGGAGATTTCGACATGATGCAGCAGGATTCATCCATCATGTGGTTAATCGCGGAGCATCCCGGGAGAATGTTTTTTGGGATCGCGAGGATCGGCTGCTTTTTTTGGGTTTGTTGGCTGGCTTGTCTAAAAAGCATGGCATTGACACCCTTGCCTATTGTCTTATGGGTAATCACTATCACCTAGTGTTGAGGTGCCCTTTGGGGAACTTGTCTGTGGGCGTTAAGTGGTTCGCCAGCATCTATTCTCAACGTTTTAATACAAACCATGGTTTTGATGGTTCGCCATTTCGTGGCCGGTTTCAGTCCAAACTTATTGACACCGACGCCTACTTGCTAAATGCCGTTCGTTATGTGCATAAAAATCCGTTGGCTCATGGTTTTGTCCCGTCTTTAAACGGTTTTGAGTGGTCAAGCCATGCCGCCTATTTAGGAGAGGCCCAAACTCCATCTTGGTTAGATAATCAAATGGTTTTAGGGATGGTTCATTCCGGTGGCGAGCAATATTCAACGTTTATAGATCAAACAGGCGAGGACCTTGACGAAAGTTACGAGTTTTCGCGCGAAAAAAATCTGGTTCCTATTGAACTTGTCGAGGCGGCAGTTCTGGTGGCAACCGGCGGCCAGTACGATAATTTTTTCCACTCAACTAATGGGGTAAGAAATAACGACCGGGCTTTACTCTTTTTAAATGCTCATGAAATGTCTGGGCTAAGGGACCGGCAGGTTGCTGAGCGTTATGGGGTGGCGAACGCTCCGACGGTAAAAGACATTCGGCGCCGAGCTCGCCTTAGTTTGGAACGCGACGAGTCTTTTAGGTTGGGTTTTGAGAGCGTGCAGACGGCCTTGACCTGCTTACCTGGGGTCAGACCCTAGGGGGGTGGGGTTGAAGGGCGGGGAGGTTTTGGAAGTGGGCGAGGGCTTCGGGGTTGGCGAGTGCTTGGGCGTTGGTTACGGGCCGATTTTCGACCACGTTGCGTACGGCCAGTTCAACCAGCTTGCCTGACCTGGTGCGAGGCAAATCGGGTACGGAGATCACTACGGCTGGCACGTGGCGGGGGGAGGCTCCGGTGCGTACTGCTGTCCGAAGCCGTTGAATCAGGTCGTCGTCCAAGGCTGCCTGGTTGGCGGTGACCACAAAGAGCACTACCCGTACATCGCCTTCCCATTGCTGACCGATGACCAGGCTTTCGCTCACTTCGGCGAAGGCCTCCACGATGCGGTAGATCTCTGCGGTGCCCATGCGTACCCCGCCGGGGTTCAAGGTGGCGTCGGAGCGGCCGTGAATAATGAACCCGCCTTGAGGGGTTTGTTCGGCGAAGTCTCCCTGATGCCAGTACCCCGGAAAACGGGCGAAATAGGTTTCGTGGTAGCGCCGGTTGTCGGGGTCATCCCAAAACCCCAGTGGCATGGTGGGAAACGGCGACCGGCACACCAGTTCGCCTTGCTGGCCGGGGGCGACGCCGTGGCCTTCTTGGTCAACTACGGCCATGTCTTGGCCTAATACTGCTCCTTGGATTTGCCCGGCAAATACCGGGGCCGCGGGGTTACCGCCGACCAGACAACCGCACAGGTCGGTGCCGCCCGAAATAGAGGCCACATGCAGGTTGGGTTTCCAGTCGGTATAAACGTGGTGGAACCCTTCGGCAGAAAGCGGGCTCCCGGTGGAGCAAACGGTGCGCAAAGATTCCAAACGGTGAGTAGCAATAGGCCGCAACTCGGCGTTGTTTACTGAGTCGATGAATTTGGCCGATACCCCGAGCAAGGTGATTTGGTGGGCATCCACTAAGTCAAAAAGGCGTTGGCCGTCGGGGTAAAAAGGTGACCCGTCGTACAAAATTAAGGTCGCTTGGGCCGCTAAACCGGCGGCGAGCCAGTTCCACATCATCCACCCGGTGGTGGTGAAGTAAAAGACTCGATCCAAGGGGCGCACATCGCAATGCAGTCGGTGCTCTACCAAGTGTTTTAACAAAAGGCCGCCCGCTCGGTGGATTATGCATTTGGGGGCGCCGGTGGTGCCCGAGGAGTAGAGGATGTAAAGCGGGTGGTCGAAAGGTAGCGGGGTGAAGGCCACTTCTTGGGCCGGGTGCGCTGCGCAAAAATCGTCAAGCGACAAGGCTTCTGCGGGAAGGTCACCTTGCGTGTCGGCCACCATCACTACCTGTCTCAGGCTAGGCAAGACCGCTATTACTTGGCTTACTTTGTCGGTTACGTCGAAGCGTTTGCCTCCGTATTGGTAGCCGTTGGTGCAAAAAAGCACTTTTGGTTCAATCTGCCCAAACCGGTCAATTACCGCATCGGTGCCAAAGTCGGGCGAGACCGATGAGAACACGGCGCCCAGTGAAGCGCAGGCCAACATGATGGCGTAGGCCTCCGGAATGTTGGGTAGCCAGGCCGCTACTCGGTCACCTGGTTTTACCCCGGCGGCCACTAACCCTTGTTGCAACTGTGACACCATGTGGTGGAGTTGCGCCCAGGTAAGGGTGCGGGTGGCGTTGTCTTCGCCGCAAAAAATAAGTGCGGGGTGGTGGTCGTTGCGTTGCAACAGGTTTTCTGCGTAGTTCAAGGTGGCGCCGGGAAAAAACGTGGTGGCCGCCAGATCTGACTCAACCTGAATCATTGCGGGCCCGTCACCTCGGTGGCCCACTATGCCAAAGTGGCTCCACACTAAGTCCCAGAAGTCTTCTTGGTGGTTAACGGACCATTGATGAAGTTGGTCAAGCGGGCACCCAGCGGCATCAGCGAAGGCCGCCATTTGGGTGGCGTGAGCTTGACCGGGCGATGGTGCCCAAAGAGGTGGTTCCATTGATGAGGAGCGTAGCCAAGGTAAAGGCCCTCCGGTAAGACACAATGGGTATATGGACGAGACAACTTCTTCGACAACCGGTGGCCGATGGTTTGAACAACTTCCGGTGGGCTTGGTAATCAAACACGACTTGTTGCGCACTATCACCGAAGCCGATAACGAAGATTTTTGCGCTATGACCCATAACCCGCAGCCGCTGCATCTGGATGCAGAGTTTGCGGCCACCACGGTGTTTGGCCAGCGCTTGGTGAACAGTTTGTTGACGCTTGGTTTGGCGGTGGGGGTTAGCGTGGCCGACACCACGCTGGGCACCACGGTGGCCAACCTGGGTTTTGAAGAAACGGATTTTCCGGCGCCGGTGTTTCTGAACGACACCTTGTCGTTTGAAACGGAGGTCACGGCGGCTCGGCTTTCTGCATCAAAGCCCGCCACGGGCATCGTTACTTTTGAGCATCGGGTACACAACCAAGATGGCGTGTTGGTGTGCCGGTGTCGAAGGAATGCTTTGATGCACCGAGATCCAAACCTTCTCACTGATTCCCAGTAAGGATTTTGGGTTAGGCTCTCTGGTTATGGGTCACCAACACGCCACGGGCGAAGAACTTCATACCACGGTAGGTCGGCGTTTACGTGCGGCACAGATGCGTTATAGCCGGTCTCGCCATGCGGTGGTCGAGGTGTTGGCTGCTGATGCTCGCCCGTTGACGCTGCCAGAAATATTAAGCCAAGGGGTGGAACGAGGTTTGGCGCAAAGTTCGGCTTACCGCAACCTAAATGAACTCGCCGAAGCTGGTGTGGTGCGCCGAGTGACGGCGGGCGACGACCACACCCGGTTTGAACTTCACGAGTCGCTAACCGGGCATCACCATCATTTGGAATGCACGGGGTGCGGTCGCCTAGATGATTTCGAGGTGTCCGATGAGTTTGAGGCAGGTATCGAGGCACTGGTTGTTTCGGCTGCTCAAAGGGGTTTTGTGGTCGATGCTCACCGTTTCGATTTGTTGGGCCGTTGTGTGGCGTGTGCCCAATGATGGGCCGTAAACGCCCGGCCGCTCGGGTGGTGTTGCTAAACCGGTCGAACGAGATTTTTTTGGTCAACGCCGAAGACCCTTTGGACCCTTTTAAACCGTCGTGGTGGGAAATCCCCGGGGGTGGTATTGACCTAGGTGAAGATTCAGCGGTGGCGGCGGCCCGTGAACTTTGGGAAGAAACCGGTATCGAAGCCGAAATGGGCCCGGTGGTGTGGACCCAACAAGTGCAGTTCACTTTTGGTGGATACTTTTTTGATAGCGATGAGAAAATTCATGTGGCGTGGTGCGACGGCGGGGAGTATCGGCCGCAACATTTAGAGGCTTTAGAGGCGGCAGCTTTTTTGGGTGCCCGTTGGTGGGGGGTAGACGAGTTGTTGGCCAGCGATGTGCCGGTGTTGCCTACTCGGTTAAGAGAGTTTTTGCCCGAGGTGGCCGCCAACAACTTGCCAAACCCGCCGTTAGATATTTCGCCCCACCCGGAAGCCGGTTGACTAGGGGGGGGTTGTGCCTATTATCAGGGGATGTTGTTTAGACAGTTTTTTGTAGTAACAACTGTGGTGATTTTGGCCACCGCTTGTTCAATAGAGCCAGCGATACAAGAAAATGTTCCTTTGACCACGTTGTTGACTAGTACCAGCACCACGACATTGGCCACCGTGCCCGTAGTGCCTGCCACCGTAGTTGACCCCCCAACGCCGATGGTGACTGAGGTGGCCAACGAACCAAGCCAGTCGCCGGAGGATGCAACTCGCATGGGGGTGGTTGCTGCAGTGGCAGAGCTTTCGTTTGGCCAACGGGTTAAGGCGTTGGCAGAAGTTTCTGTGCCCGGAGGAACTTGGGTGCCGAGTAAACTATCCGATGAAGTAGTCCGTGCGTCGGTGGCCGATGGTCAGGGTTGTGCGCTGGGCGATGTGAGTGGCCAGCAGTTGGTTGATTTTATTTGTACCGGCGAGTATGGAGAATTGCTTTTTCTCGACACTGCGGGAAATATAGGTTTTGCCGTACCTATGCCGGGCCAAAAGCCTTCTTGGGTGCACGTTTCTGAACAGATCGTTTATGCCGGTCACGTGGGTGATGGTGGGCTGCCATCGTCAGGGGTGGTTCGGGTAGATACATCAACTGTTCCTTGGGAGACAACGGCTTTGTGGATTGATCATCCCTTTGAGCCCGGGGAGTTGATAGCTCCTGGGTGGTGTTTGCCGACCGTTGAACACGAAGCGTTTAATGAGTTGGTGGGCTTTGAGGTTGTGGGGGTCGCCGTCACGTCTTGGATCGGCGAGATAAAAGTTGACTTGGTGGGTCTTGATGCTTTGTTTGAAGAAACCGTTAGTGCTGGCTGCTGAGGCTTAAGCCAAGCTTTTCATGCCGTCCCAAGCTAAGCGGGTGGCGAGGGCGGCCATTTCTTCGGCGCTGCGGCGGCGACCGTCGTGCATCCAGTTGCGAATCAGTCCTTCGATAAGACCGTTGAGGCCCCAAGCCATGATGATGGCTTCTTCGTGGTCTACCTCACTTATAAAGGTGGCCATACGGGCGGCAAATTCTTCTTGCACCCGCTGGGCGACGTGGCGGAGCTCTTGATCGTGGCCCAAGCTCGGCCCGTAAAGCACCGAAAAAGCGTCGGGTACGGCATCGAAGAAGCGGAAAAACCCGAGGTAGCCGGCTTCAATTTTGCTTCGAGTGTCTTCTGCCCCGAGGGCAAGGCGGGTTTGGGTAATGGCATCGGCTAAACGGTCGGCGGTAATCCGCAACAGGTCGGAATACATTTCTCGTTTTGAGGCGAAGTGTTGGTAGAGCACCGGTTTGGTTACCCCGGCTTCGTTGGCCACGGCGTTCATGGAGGTTTCGTGGTAACCCTGCCGAGCAAAGACCCGTAGTGCGGTGTCTAAGAGTTGTTTGCGGCGTTCAGGGCCCGGCAAACGGGGTGCGATTATTACTTCGGTCATGGCTTCACCCTAGTAAACACTGCCCCTTGGGCTGGTATCGGGGTTAGGCGGAGTTTTCTGCGTCGAGGTCGTCGGCGGCTTTGACAGCATGGTGGAGCACGATAGATGGAGCTAAAATTATTGACCCGCAGATCAGCAGCGCTAATAAAATGGTGGCCACAGCGTCGGTAAAGCGGCCGATCATCCCGGCGGCGAAGAGAGCGAGCGCTACGCCGAAAGCCAAGTAACCAGAGCGTTGTCCGAGGCTAGCTAAGCGGCGCATCCGTTCTCGTTGTACCAACACCGGGTCTTTAGCCGGGGTCTCCGATGAGTCACTCATGGTCGCCATCCTGCCTCAACAATGAAGTTCTCCAAACGTCGACCCATGCGTTCTATAGATAATTCGTTTTTGGCTACTTGTTGATTGTGGTCAAGCAGGGGGGCCAGCCCGCTGGGGTCGTCAAGGCGTTCGGCCATGGCATCGGTGTCTTGTGGCGCAAACCAGTGAAAGCCCAGGCCGCGTAGTTCGTCGGCTACCGGGTAGTGGCCGACGAATACGGGTTTGCGGTAGAGGGCGGCTTCTACCGGGGGGTTGCCGAAACCTTCCCAAGTGGAGGGGAAGGCCACCAGGTCGGCGGCCGCATAAATGTCGGCTCGGTTGGCGGCCGGGGCGTGGATTACCGGGCATCGGGCGGCGGCCAATTCGGTAGCCAGTTGTGGCCCGTAACCGTCTTCGGCCGGACCCAATAGCCAGTAGGTGCCGCCTAAAGCGGTGGTTACTTCGAGGGCTTGAGTGATGTTTTTACGTTCTATAGCGCGCACCGGGTGGGCGACCAGCAGGGTGTGGTCGTCTACGCCTAGTCGGCGGCGTGTCGTCAAGCGGTTTCCGGTGGGCGGGTTGGGGTCAAAACCGTTGTAAATAGTTTCTGCGTAAATGCCTCGCTCGGCCATTTCTTTTTTGGTCAGGTCGTTGATGGTGACGTGGCGCCAGGCTGGGTCGTCGGCTGGGAGTTCGGTTAGGTGGGCAAAGCGTTTCCTTTGCCATGGCGGGTCGTGGTGATGTATTAACGCTGGTCGTCCGTTGAGCAAAGAAGCCACGGTTCGCGAAGCCGTCAAGTTGAGTGGGATGGAGAGCAAGTTTTCTACCACCACCAGATCTTGGTCGGCGAGAGCGGATTCAAGTTGGTTGGGGTCGGGGGGTGCGGTGGCGTTGATGTTCAGCCCGGCCACTACGGTGGTTCTTCCGGGGGCATCCCACCCGGGTTCGAAGGCGCCCGCTACCCAAGACACGGTAAAGCCTTGTTTGGTCAGCATGCGGGCCCAGTTGCGGGCCACGACCGATACCCCGTCGGTGGGGCCGAAGCGAAAGGAGAGGAAGGTGCAGGTTGGCATGGGTCTAAGGCAAGAGGGTGCAGGGTTTGAGTCGGCGGTGGCTCAGATGATGAACAACCATTGGCAGCCTGAAGGTTATGCCGCTCCGAACGCTGAGGTCTATCCGTGGCAGTGGTTGTGGGATTCTTGTTTTCATGTGTTGATTTGGTTGTCTTTGAAAAACGTGGAGCGGGCGCAGGCTGAGTTGGCGCAGTTGTTTGGTCCGCAGTTGCCGTCGGGGTTTGTGCCGCACATCAACTATGTGCGCCAACCGGGTTTTCACCGAGAATTGTGGGGTAGTGATTTGGGTTCGTCGTTGACCCAACCGCCTATGTACGGCCATGCGGTGGCGGCGCTTTGCCGGGCCGAGCAGGCCCCGCCGGCGAGGGTTATAGAAGCGGCGGAAGCGGGTTTGTGGTTTTTGTTAAACGATCGCCGGCGTGATGCGGCGGGTCTTGTTTTGTTGGCTCATCCGTGGGAGTCGGGTGCTGATAACAGCCCGCGCTGGGATGATTTTTGCCCGGGAGGTTTTGCGGAAAACCAGTGGGTGGACGAAAAGAATCGTCTGGTGTCTACGGTGGAGCGAGGCCCGGATGGCGCTGCTTTGGCTAACCCGGAGTTTGTGGTGGGTTCGGTGGGGTTTAATGCGTTGGTGGCTTTCAATGCGCGAGAGATGGCCACAGTGACCGGCGATGAATCCATGGCTGAAGCGGCGAATCAGTTAGTAGCAGCGTTGGATCTCCGGTGGGTTGAGCCTTTGGCAACGTGGGTGGACACCGGGGCGGCGGTTGAGGGCTCAGGCCGGTGCCGTACTGCTGATGCGTTGTTGCCGTTGCTGGTAACCGAGGATGCATCTGTAGCGGCGCAAGCGTTAGCGCAGTTGGTGAATCCCAAGGCTTTGGGCAGCGAGTTTGGCTTGTGTGGGGTGCATCGGGGTGAACCTGTCTTTGATCCGGCGGCTTATTGGCGAGGCCCGGTGTGGCCTCAGTTGGCTTACTTGTTGACGTTGGCTGCCTCTCGGTTTGATGCTTTGGTGGCTCAACGTTTGCAGGTTGCTACTCGACGGGGAGCACAATGTTCGGGTTTAGCCGAATATTGGCACCCAGATTCTGGCCAGGGGTTGGGGGCTATCCCGCAATCATGGGCGGGGCTTTCGCTACTTGAGGCCGTTTAGCGTGTGCTCGGCTTCGGCCAGTAGTTGGCTCATTATGTCGGCGACTGTTTCTTGATTTTGTAGGTAGGCCACCCCTTGACCAGCCCCTTCGTGAAGGAGTGGCTCTATTTCGTGGCGCAGTATTTGCCCTAAGAGGTCGCCGATGAGGATGTCTTGGTGAGGCATTTTGAGTGGTTTGGGGGCATCGGCGGCGGACCATTCGTCACTCCATGCGGAGCGCAGCATACGGAGGGTTTTTCCGCTTACGGAACGACTTATGACGGTGTCAGCGGCCTGGGCGGCGATAAGTTTTTTTAGCAAACCGGGGCTGGGTGCGGCTTCTGCAGAGCCTAAGAATGCGGTGCCTAACCAGACGCCTTGGGCTCCGAGGGCCAGTGAGGCGGTGAGGTGTCGTCCGGTAGCAACGCCGCCTGCGGCGAGTACGGGAACGCCTTGAGCCAGGTCAACTATTTGGGGTACCAGCGAGAAGGTTCCGATGCTTCCGGTGTGCCCTCCGGCGTCGGATCCCTGGGCGACTAAAATGTCGGCTCCGGCCCGTAGGGCGCTTTCGGCATGCCGGGGTTGACCCACCAAACTAAGGATGAGCGACCCATGCTCGTGGGCTTTTTCTACAGCCCAAGTTGGTGAGCCGATACCCAAAGCCAACACAGGTATTTGATGGTCCATGACCACGTTGAGTTGGGCGCGTGCGGTCTCTTCGCTCCGTACAAACCGTGAGCGGTATCCGGGGAGGCCGTCGTCGGGTACCCCGTATTTTTGTCGAAGCCCATCAACGAATCTGACGTGCTCTTCAGGCAGTTGGGCTTCGATGGTTTCTCGGTTGTTGTCTTCGGGCATTCCGTTGGGAATAACCAGGTCGACGCCCCAGGGGAGGTCACCAAGTTCTTTTTTCATTCGGGTGATCCCGGCTTCGATTTCGTCGGGGGTTCGGCGGGTGCATCCCCATACCCCTACGCCGCCGGCTTTTGATACGGCGATGGCTACGTCGGGTTCCCACCAACTGAAACCAAATATTGGGTTGGCATTTCCGAGTAGTTCGCGTAGTTGCTTGGCCATTTAATGAGGTTAGCCGAAGGCCTGTGACGACAAAAAGTGGGGCTTCGCTGGTTTAGCGTTGCGACCCACGTGATGACCCGATGAGTTCGCCGCCTTGGTCAAGGTAGAGGTAGCAGTGCACGCCGCGGAATTGCGCTATTTCGTGTTCGAAGTTTGAGCGGTTGGGGGTCAGGTAGTCGAGTTCCAGTTCGGAGAGTTCGTAGATGAGCCCTACGAATCCTTCGAAACTTTCGTAGCACTGGCTTATTGCGAAGGCCACCATTTCTTCGTCGCCAGGCCAGGGGGCGCCGTTGCGGGCCGGGTGTTGTACCAGTTTGTAAATTTCAAACTGGTGGGGGGCTTGGCAAGGCACTTTGGTGCTGAGTTCAATTTGCCGATCTTCGGTGGCCCAGGAGTATTGGTTGAAGCAGTCGTCGGCTTTGAGGTCGTGTAGGTTGACTGGTTCGCCTACCCAGTCTGGGGCATTTTCTTCGACCAAGGTGGGCCGGGTTTCTACCAGGGTGGTGGGGGCCACGGTGTCGGTGGTGGCGAGGTCTTCGGTGTCTTGGCTGCCGCAGGCGTTGGCCAACAGAGCTAAAGCGAGGAAGGAAAAAAGTATTCGACGGCGGGCCACATGGTCAGGGTAGGCGGTAGACGCCGGTACCGTTACGGGGTGCCGGTAATTCAACTCTGTGACGTAGTGGCTCTGCTGGGCCGGTTTCCTGCTTTGGCGGGCGCCAGTTTGTCGGTAGAAGCCGGAGAAACGGTGTTGTTGCAGGGCCCTAACGGCGCTGGAAAGACCACGTTGTTGCGGTTGTGTGCGGGTTTGGTACGTCCCGAGTCGGGTCAGGCTCAAGTGTTGGGCCACGATTTAAGTGTAGATGGACGGCCCGTCCGGAGGCAGGTGGCCATGTTGGGTCACGCCACGGGGCTTTACGAAGATTTGTCGGTGGCTGAAAATGTGAGTTTTTGGGCGCAGGCGGCCGGGCTCGATAAGTCGCTGGCCGCCCAACGGGCGACTGGTGCCTTGGGCCGCATGGGTTTGGATGAACGTTTGTTGTCTTTGCCGGTTTCTCGTTTGTCGGCGGGGCAGCGCCGGCGTACTTCGTTGGCTGTTTTGGCGGTGCGTCGACCTCAGTTGTGGTTGCTTGATGAACCGCATGCTGGTTTGGACCAGACGGGCCGCGATGTGGTTGATGAACTTATTTCGGATGCGGTGGCGGCGGGAGCCACGGTGCTGGTGGCTTCTCACGAACTGGATCGGGTGCGTTCTTTGAACCCTCGGGTGGTAACGGTGGCGGGCGGTTTGGTTGTTAAGGACACGGGGGGCCCGAAGTGAAATCTTTGTTGAGCGAAGCTTGGTTGGTGGCGAGTAAAGATTTGCGTATTGAGGCGCGTTCTCGGGTTTTGACCAATCAGGTGGCGCCTTTTGCTGTGCTGGTGTTGGTGCTTTTCGGGTTTGCGTTAGATGCTGATCAGCGCACTTTGCGTATGTTTGCGCCGGGGCTTTTTTGGGTAGCGGTGTTGTTGTGTTTGTTGTTGGCGGTGCAGCGTTCGTCGGCGGTGGAGTCTGCTGATGATGCGGCCACTGGGTTACGTATGGCTGGTTTAGCACCGGTTGCCGTGTTTTTAGGAAAATCGGCAGCCATTTTTGTGCAGTTGTTGGTGCTGGAGTTGTTGCTGACGGCGGGCATTATTGTGTTTTATGGTTCCTCGGTGAAGAACTTATTTTTGTGGCTAATTGCTGGGCTGGTGACGGCGTTGGCGGTGGCGGCTACCGGTACGCTCTATGGTGCGCTGGCCTCTGGGTTGGGGGTACGAGAAACGCTGTTGCCGATCTTGTTGCTTCCAGTTTTGGCTCCGGTGCTTATTGGTGCCACTCGGGCTTACGACGATGCTTTGGGTGCTGCTGCGGTAGATGGTTGGGCCTGGACAGGCTTGTTGGCCATGTTTGCTGTGGTGGCTTCAACGTTGGGTGCGTTGGCTTACGGCGCATTGGTTGAGGATTAAAAATATTATGACGAACCCCACTTCTTCTGTAGCGACCACCGGGTCTCCGGGTTCGCGCGCTTTAGGTTTGGCTACGTTGCTGGGTTTGGTCGGGTTGTTGGTGTTGGCTTTTGTGTTGACCGAACCTGATGTGCGTATTCACCCCAGCACGGGCCAGGAGATTGGCCAGTTTGATGCGGTACGGCTTTTGTATTTGCATGTGCCCATGGCGGTTATTACTTATGTTGCTTATAGTTTGGCGGCTTTTGCGTCGGCGGGGTATTTGATTAAACGAACTCCTTGGTGGGATGTAACGGCTCATGCGGCGGCCGAGGTGGGCACAGTGTTTTGTTTCTTGGTGTTGGTTACGGGCTCTATTTGGGGCCGCCCGGTGTGGAACACCTGGTGGGAGTGGGGCGATGTGCGCTTAATGACCACGTTGATCTTATTTTTGATGTTTGTGGGTTACTTGGCTTTGCGTCGCACAGCGGCTGACCCGCGGGTGCAAGCTCGGCGGGCGGCGGTGGTGGCCTTGGTAGCTATTGTGGATTTGCCTTTGGTTAACCGTTCGGTGGAATGGTGGGAGAACCGCACCCTGCATCAGAAGTCCACGTTGGGTGAATTAAAAATTGAGGACCTCACTTTGTTTACGTTGATGGTTGGGTTTTTAGTATTTTTGATGGTTTTTGCTTGGTTGTTGTTGCACCGTTTTCGGGTGGGTTGGTTGACCTTGGCGGCTGGTGAGCATCAGGTGGCGGCCGCAATCAAGGAGCGTCGAGCGGAAGCCGATGGTTCAGAGGTGGCTTCCGCGGTGGGAGAAACTTCATGACGCATCTTGGTTATTTGCTGGGCGGTTGGGGAGTAGCGGCCGTGCTTTTGACGGTTTATGCCGTCTCGGTGGTACGTCGAGGCCGGGCGTTGAGTGTTTCGGTGCCCGAAGATCAGCGCCGGTGGTTGACTTCTCAGAACCCGACCGATGGCTGAGGACCTCACCCCGCAACCCAGTCGCCCGGAGCGCCCGCCGCGCCGCCGTGGGTCGGTAGCGATCATTGTTTTGGTTTTGGCGGCTTTGATAGCGGTGTTGGCCGTTACTTTGGGTGACGCCACGCTGGTTTTTTATGAAGTTGATGAAGCAGTAGAGCAGCGAACCGAGTTGGTGTCTAGCCGCTTTCGGGTGGTAGGTACGCCGTTGCCGGGTTTGGTCGAAACTCGCCTTGATGGTGAGGCGGTGGTGGTCTTTACTTTTTGTGCTTCGGGGGTGTTTGCCGATGTAGCCCATGTGGGTGACCCGGCGGAGTTGTTTCAGCCGGGGGTGCCGGTGGTGTTGCAGGGTTCCTGGCAAGCGGGGAGCCCGCCGGGTTTAGCTGGTTTGCCGGCGGCCGCTAACGATGGATGGTTTTTGCGCACTGATCACATGGTGGTCAAGCACGACAATGATTACCGCACTGACGAGGAACGCACCGCCGATATTGATGCTTGCGGGGTTACTGGGTGAATGCTTCGTTAGGGGCTTTGTTTGTTGCCTTGGGTTTAGCGGCTTCGCTTTTGGGGGTTTTTTCGCTGGTTCGGGGGTTGGCTACCGGCGATGAGCGGTTTTTGTGGCGGGTGCGTTGGTTTGTAGCCGCGGTGTTGGTGGCCGCCGTGGGCCAGTTTGCGGTTATGGAACGGGCGCTTATTACTCGAGATTTTACGGTGGCTTTTGTGGCCGAACATGGCAGTCACCGCACACCGGCTTTGTTTAATTTCGCTACTTTGTGGTCGGCCCTTGAGGGTTCCATTTTGTTGTGGGTACTGATTTTGGCGGGCTATGTAGGCATGGTTGCTTGGCGTTTTCGCCAGCGCTTGAACGACAAAATGGTGGCTTGGGCGTTGCTGGTTTTGTTGGTGGTGTGCGTGTTCTTTTTCTTGCTGCTGGCCGGCCCGGCGTTTCCTTTTGCCAAGTTCTCCCCGTGGGCGGGCTATGACGGCCCGGGGCCTAACCCGTTGTTGCAGAACCATTTGTTGATGGCTTTTCACCCGCCGGTGCTTTATTTGGGCTATGTGGGTTTTACGGTGCCTTTTGCTTTTGCTTTGGCTTCGCTTATTACTGGTCGACTGGGTGAGGGTTGGTTATTAGAGACCCGCCGGTGGACGCTTATTGCGTGGGGTTGTTTGAGCGTAGGTATTTTGTTGGGGGCTTGGTGGTCTTATGAGGTGTTGGGTTGGGGTGGTTATTGGGCGTGGGATCCGGTGGAGAATGCTTCGTTGTTGCCGTGGCTGACCGGTACCGCTTATTTGCATTCGGTGATGGTGCAGGAGCGGCGGGGCATGTTGCGGGTGTGGAATCTTTCGTTGTTGTGTGCCACTTTTGCTTTGACTATTTTGGGCACTTTTCTTACCCGGTCGGGGGTTATTGAGTCGGTGCATGCTTTTACCGAGTCGGGTATCGGCCCCATGTTTTTAGCTTTTTTTGCTTTGATTGTGGTGGTTACGGTGGGTCTTATTGCTTGGCGGGGTGACGTGTTGCGGGCCGAGGGGCGCATTGATGCGGTGGCCTCACGCACTGGGGCTTTTTTGGTCAACAACTTGTTGTTTGCTGGTTTTGCTTTTGTGGTGTTGTTGGGCACGTTGTACCCGTTGTTGGTGGAAGCCGCCAACGGAGACCGTATTTCGGTGGGCAACCCTTATTTCGAGCGCATGACTATGCCCATTGGTTTCATGCTGTTGTTTTTGATGGCTATGGCGCCGGCTTTGCCGTGGGGCCGGGCGGGGGCCGAGGTGCTTTCTCGTCGTTTGTGGTGGCCGGCGGTTGGCGGGGTCATGGTCATGCTGGCTGGTGTGGGGTTGGGGTTGCGTGGTTGGGCGCCCACCTTGGCGGTTGGTTTGGCCGGGTTTGCTACCGGCGGGGCGTTGCGCCCGTTGATTTTGGCGGTGCGTTCTCGGGGTTGGCGAGGTTTGGTGGGCCGAGCGAGTGGCGGCATGGTGGTGCATGTGGGGGTGGCCATCGTGGCGGTGGCTTTGGCCATATCGTCGTCGTATGTGCGTCAAGCCGAGTTTAGTTTTGACGAACTCGGCCAAGAGGTTTCGTTTTCGGGTCACACGCTGATTTTTGGTGGCGTTGAGGTGCGGGAGTTGCCCGAGAAAACACAGACTTTGGTGCTCATAAATTTAGATGGGCAAACATTTACTCCGGCCATAAACGTGTTCCCTTTTGGAGGGCAGGCCATTGGTACGCCGACCACCCGGTCTACCTGGTGGGATGATGTCCAGCTGTCGGTGTTGGTGGTTCCCGATGAGAGCGGCCAAGTTACGGTAGTGCGAGCCACCGTGCAGCCTTTGGTGTGGTGGCTGTGGGTAGGGGGAGCGGTCATGGCGGTCGGTACTTTGCTGGCGGCCTTTCCGGAGCGCCGCCGCAAAAAAGACGATGACGTTTTGGTAGAGGCAACAACATGAGGTCGGTGCGGGTCAAAGCACTGCTGGTGGGGTTGATGTTGTTGACGCTGGTGGGGGTGTTGGCCACGCGAGAGTCGGGCCCCGACCGCATGACCACTCATTTGGTTGGCCAAGGAGCGCCTCCCATTGAAGGCACTACAACTAGTGGCGAGGCTTGGCGGTTGGATTTACAACGTGGCCGTTGGGTGGTAGTCAACTTTTTTTCTACTACTTGTGTGCCTTGTGTGCGTGAACACCCTGAGTTGGTGGCTTTTGCCGAGGCCCATGCTGAGGCCGATGATGTGCGGGTGGTGACGGTGGCTTTTGCCGATTCGCCGGCCGCCGTAGAAGAGTTTTTTCGCAGTAACGGCGGGGACTGGCCGGTCTTAGCCACCAACACGGGCCGCATTGCTGTGGACTGGGGCGTGGTAGCGGTGCCGGAGTCCTATCTGGTGTCGCCGGCAGGTTTTGTGGCCGCCAAAATTATTGGCGGAGTGGTACAGGATGATCTTGAAGCCATGTTGGTGGAGGCCCGAGGGTCATGAATCGTTTTCGCTGGATGGCTTTAGTGGTTTTGGTTTTGGGGGCTTTGGTGGTTTCTGAGGTGGCGACCCAACCGGTGTTGACCAATGCTGATCGGGCCCATCAGTTGGCCGAAAACTTTGCTTGCCCGGTTTGTTCTGGCCAGTCGGTGGCGGAGTCTGATGTGCCTATTGCTCGAGCGATCCGTACCGAGATTGCCCGCATGGTCGATGAGGGCGCTACCGATGCCATGGTGCGCACCGAGCTGGTGGAAAGTTTCGGCCAAGACATTGATTACACCCCGCAGGGTTCGGGTTTAACTGGGCTGGTGTGGGTGTTGCCGGTGGTGTTGGCGGTGGCGGCGGTTACTGGTTTGGTTTTGGCGTTACGACGTTGGTCGGGGGCCAGCACCGGGCGTGCGTCGGCTAAAAAGTCTTCTCGCCCGATGGTTTTGTTGGGTATTGCGGTGTTGGCAGTGGGGGCAGGTTTGTTGGTGGCCCAAACTTCGGGCAGTCGGGGGGCCGGTGAAACCGGTTCGGGAGAGATCCGCTCATCGACCCGAACCTTGTTGGCTCAAGCGGGGGTGGCTGCCCCTCAGGAGGCCATAACGCTGTATACCGAGGTGCTTAAACTTCAACCTTCCAACGTGGAGGCGTTGACTTACCGCGCTTGGGCGTTGTGGCGTTCGGGCGGCCAACTCTTGGCCCGGGTAGACATTAGCGATGCGGTGACCATGGACCCGGCGTACCCCGATGCTCGAGTTTTTCGGGCTTCGATGTTGTTTGCCGACGAAGAGGCGGCTGCTGCGGCCCAAGATTTGTTGGTTTTAGACACGTTGGCGGCGCCTCCCATTGTGGGCGATTTGTTGGCGGCCAGCCATTTGCGTGAACGCATCGCTTCGTCGTTGGCGGCTCAAGGCGATTTGTTGACGGCGTTAACGTTGTTGGATTCCGGCATAGAGGTGACTGCTCAGCCGGCGCCTTTGTTGGCGGAGCGTGGATGGCTGCTGGCCGTTACCTTCGAACCAGATTTGTTGGGTTTAGCAGTCGAAGCACTCGACGAGGCTTTGGTCTTAGAGCCAGCGCACCCCAACGCCTTGGCTTATCGGGCTTTGGTGCGCAGCGTGTTGTTAGAAGACGCCGAGGGAGCGGCGGCAGACGCGACGGCTTTTGCGGCGTTGGCTGACCCGCCGGCTGCTTTGGTAGAACTGCTTACTGCTGAGGGTTTGTTGGGTTAAAAAATCAAGTCGGCGGCGGTGGGTGAGTAATGGGCGCCGGCAATTTGGTTTTGGTCAAGCTCAAGTACCCAGAGGGATGCTTTGGCGCAGCCTCGACCGCCGGTTAGCTTCACGCCGTCCATGGTGAGATCTCGGAGTATTTCGGGGATGACGTCGCCGTGGCTACAGAGCACCACATGTTCGGTTTTTGGGGTGCGGGCCAAGTTTTTTACCAGAGAGGTGGCGGCGGCGTGGGCGCCTTCAAACAGGTCGGGTTCTACGGTGACCGCCAACCCGAGTTGTAGCGCCAACTGTCCGACTGTTTGTTGGCAACGGACGGCTCGGCTAGAAAGCACTTGGGTTATGGGCTGGCCGGCTAAAGCCTGGGCCAAGTCGGCGGCTTGTTGCTGGCCGCGGTCATCTAAGGGGCGGTCAACATCGTCGCCGTCCCAGCGATAGCGGTCGCCGGCCGAAGCGTGGCGCACGAGGTAGATCATGGTCGCAAGGCCCGGAGTTCGGTCAGCACCTGAGGTACGGCTTCCAAAACGTCCTCAACATCGTCGTCGGTGGTGGTCCACCCCACCGAAAGGCGCAGCGACCGGTGAGCATCGACCCCCATGGCTTCAAGCACCGGCGAGGGCTCAAGCCCTTCGGAGGCACAAGCGCTTCCCGAATGAGCAGCGATGCCCAAGCGATCTAAGCCCAACAACACCGCTTGGGGCTCAATGCCATCAACGCCGAGGCAAACCAGATGCGGTAACCGGTGGTCGGGGTGGCCGTAAAGGGTGACCCCGTCAAGCGCCGATAGTCCGGTAGCGAGCCGAATCGTTTGTTGGCGGGCCAGGGTTTCTTCGCTGGCCAGAACTTCGGGGGTCAAGGCGGCACAGACGGCCCCAAAACCGGCGATGGCCGGAGTGTTTTCTAACCCAGCACGGCGAGCTCGTTCTTGCTCGCCGCCCAACAAAAGGGGAGCCAAGCGCAAGCCTCGGCGAATAAGCAAAGCGCCGACACCTACTGGGCCGCCAAACTTGTGGGCGCTTACCGAAACCAGGTCGGCACCGAGGTCGGCAAAGTTCAGCGCCATATGCCCTCCGGCTTGGGCGGCATCAACATGCAATAACACCTCGTGGTCACGGCAAGCCGCTACCACCGGGGCCAAGTCTTGAAGGGTGGCTACTTCGTGGTTGCCTTGTTGTAGATGCACAAGGGCTGGCTGTTGGCTGAGCGTGGCCAACAGTTGGTCAAGGTCTACTCGGCCGGTTTGATCAACAGAAATTGACTGCACCGGCCCGTGACGTTGGGCATTGAGCCGTACTGCTGAATGCTCCATCGCCGAGAGCACGCTGGGTGACCCCGGGTTACGTTGGGCGGCACCAAAGCAAGCCATGGCGATAGATTCCGTGGCCCCTGAAGTAAAAACCACTTCTCGGCTACGTGCTCCAAAAAAGTCAGCCACCTGCTGGCGCGCTACCTCTACGGCGTGACGAGCCGACATGCCTTCGCTATGAATGCGCCCAGGGTCACCGGTTAAATCTAGGGCTTTATCAATGGCCGTTCGCCCAACGGGGCGCAGCGGCGATGACGAAGCGTGATCAAAATACCGGCGATTCATTTTGGGTCGCCGTCAAGCGGTGATGTCGGTGACACACACCGCATCACCCATGGGCAGCGACGAAGATTGATCGGGAGAGGTCTCGCCGTAAAGGGCAATCAGCATGCCTTTAACCAAGCCGCGGTCCACCGCGCAAATGACCGGGTGCTCAATGGCCGCGCCGCCAAAGGGGCAGTGTTCGGCCACGATGCGCAAACCAGATGAGGTGTTCGAATGCTCGGCTCGGGCGGCGAAACCGTGGGCGGTTAACGCATCGGCCACCATCTGCATGGAGGATTGAAAAGAGTGCTGTACCTCGTCGGGGCTGATGGACTCGGCCATGGCTTGGCCGACTTCTCGCCCGACCTCTTCTGCCATTTTTTCGGCCTGGTCGTTGGGTAACAAAGCCAAGGCTCGGCCCAGCAAACTGACCAGCACTGAATCTTGGCGAATGGGGAGCTCAAGCGGCGTGTTGGGGTCAGTTACTCGGTAGTGCTTGGAGGGCCGGCCCGCGCTGGCGCCTGCCGGGCGTTCAACGGCCACTTCGAGATACCCGCCGGCGGCCAGTTTGTCAAGGTGGTGGCGGGCCACGTTGGGGTGCAAGCCAAATTCTTGGGCGGCAGTGCTGGCGGTAACCCCTTGGTCGCTTTGGCGAGCTAACAAATAGATGTCGCGACGCGTCGGGTCGCCAAAGGCGCCGGTTATCGCCGTAACAGCCGAGGCAAACTCGGTCGGCGTGAGGGGTGACCCATCCACACCGACAGCCTAGCCAACCGGACCTCGCTGCTTACGAAATATCGGCCAGAGTAGTAATCTTTGTTTTTTTAAGGGGGTTGATGAGAGAGAGGTAGACTCCGCCAAGATGAACGACCAGCAGGAAAAATCAGGACCATCCGGCATTTCGGTTCAAGCCGAAAGCCAAACGCCACCGACTTCGGGGGTGCCTTTTGGACGGCCCGGCAACAACACCCGGGTGCTGCTTATCGCCTCTGGCAAAGGTGGGGTAGGCAAGTCTTCGATAACCGCCAACCTTGCGGTGGCCTTAGCCCAGCGAGGAAAAGACGTTGCCGTGGTAGACGCCGACGTGTGGGGGTTCTCTATCCCGCGCATGCTGGGCATCGCTGAACCACCCACGGTGATCGACGACATGTTGATTCCGCCCGAAGCCCACGGGGTGCGTTGTATCTCTATGGGGTTTTTCGCTGATGAGGACCAACCGGTGGTGTGGCGAGGCCCCATGTTGCACAAGGCGTTAGAACAGTTTTTGACCGATGTTTCCTGGGGTGAACCGGACTACTTACTGGTTGATTTACCTCCCGGCACTGGTGATATTTCGATTTCGTTGGCCGGGTTTTTACCAACCGCCGAAATGTTGGTGGTCACTACCCCGCAAGCCGTTGCGCAAAAAGTGGCGCAGCGAGCGGCCTACATGGCGGAAAAAATGAACATTGCCGTCACCGGGGTTATCGAAAACATGTCGTGGTTTATTGGCGACGACGGCACACGATACGAACTCTTTGGGGCAGGCGGCGGCCAAGCTTTGGCGACGCAACTCGAAGTACCTCTGGTTGGTCAAGTGCCGCTGTTGCCTGTTTTGCGGGTAGGTGCCGACACCGGAAACCCTGTTGCGGTTGATCAAACCAGTGAAGCCGGAACAATATTTGCCGCTATGGCCCGGGTCGTAGATGAAGACCTCAAACCCACCAAACGCTCCCACCCAGAACTCAACCTGGTGGACTAAGTTCATCAATAATCCGCAGCACCGCTGAAGAATCTAAGAGAAAGAAAAATCATGGACGTACGTATAGGGGTTTCGAATACTCCCAAAGAGATCACTTTGGAAATGCCAGAAGGCACCGATCACGAAGCCTTGCAAGCCGAAATTGAGGCAGCGCTCACCGGTGAGTCTGCCATGTTGTGGCTGACTGATGCCAAAGGCCGCCGGGTAGGGGTACCTACTGACAAGGTGGCGTACGTTGACTTGGGCAGCGAAGAGTTGGCGAGCCCGATGGGTTTTAATTAACCGAAATAACGGTCAACGGGCTGGTTGTTCTAGGCTTTTACTATGGCTACGTTGAGCGAACTTTGTCGTGAACACACGGCAATGGGTGAAGCAGAGATAGAGCATCTGCAAAACCTCACCAGTTTGTGGGGGTTGCTGGCCGACTTGTCGTTTGCTGACCTATTGCTTTACGCCCCCAAGGCTGGGGAGGCGCAAGCTGGTTTGGTGCTGTTGGGGCACATGCGCCCCACCACTGGTATGACCTTGTATCGCGCTGACTTGGTGGGGCAAACGTTTTCTTCTGATCGCCGCCCGGTAGTGGATGAGTGTTTTGCTAACGGGGCCATAACCGAAGGTTTGGTGCAAATTGGTACGGACCGTAAGGTTTCTATTCGGGCGGTTCCGGTGCGGGTAGATGGCGAGATTGTGGCGGTGCTGGCGCGGGAGCGTTTGTTTAGCGAGGATCGTCCGGCCACGGTGCAGGAACGTACCTATCGCCGAGTGTTTCGCCGCTTTGTTGACATGATTGATCGGGGGGATTTTCCCTATCAAGAAGAGGAGCGCTTGCGTCACCGGACGCCACGGGTAGGGGACGGCTTGTTGTTGGTCGATAGCGAGGGGCGCATTGAGTTTGCTTCGCCTAATGCGGTGTCGGCTTTGCATCGTTTGGGTATGCGAAGGGCTGTGGTGGGTTCGCGCTTAGAAGACACTGGCTTGGAGGCCGTAATGCTGCGTCAAGCTTTTGCGCGCCGTGCGGCCGTTATCAGCGAGCCTGATGAGGGCCACGAGGTGGATTTGGTGTCCCATTGTTTTCCGTTGCTTGATGGCCGCACCGCTACGGGGGCCATTGTGTTGGTGCGCGATGTGACGGACCTGCGTCGCCGGGATCGCCAGTTGGTATCTAAGGACGCCACTATTCGTGAGGTCCATCACCGGGTAAAAAATAATTTGCAAACTATTTCGTCGCTGCTGCGTTTGCAGGGCCGCCGTTTGAAGTCGGTGGAGGCTCGAGCAGCTTTGGAGGAGTCGGTGCGCCGGGTGGCCGCTATTGCGGTGGTGCACGAAACGTTGGCCCAAAGTCCGGATGATGATGTGGCGTTTACTGATTTGGTGCGGCCGTTGGTGCGGGTCGTGGAGGAAAGTGTTTCGTCGCCGGAGCGGCCGTTGTCGTTTACGGTGGAGGGTGAGGCGGGGGTGTTGCCGTCGCAGATGACTACTACTTTGGCGGTGGTGCTGACTGAGTTGTTGCAAAATGCGGTGGATCATGCTTACCGGGGGGCGGCGGTTCCAGAAAGCGGTGAACCGGGGCGAGTGCATATTGTGTTGGACCGGCGTAGCGACAGGTTGTTGGTGCGGGTCACCGATGATGGGGTGGGTTTGCCTGAGGGGTTCGACCTAGCGGAGTCTGATGGTTTGGGTCTCACCATTGTCCGTACTTTTGTAGAAAGCCAGTTGGGGGGCACCATTACGTTGTCGCCGGTGCAGCGAGGGACGGGCACGGTGGCTGAGGTGCGTATCCCGAGCAATCGTTTATCGGGGCCGTGGGATGATGCACAGGAGCCGGTTGCTTAGCCATCGGCTAGGTTCTCTTTAGATTCTTATGACTGATACTTCTTTGAACGCTTCTCCAGGACGGCCGTTGGTGATTGCTCACCGGGGGGCGTCTGCGGATCATCAGGAAAACACGTTGGAGGCTTTTGCGGGGGCGCTCGAGCAAGGTGCTGATTGGGTTGAGTTGGATGTGCGGCGTTCGGCTGATGGGGTGTTGATGGTGCACCATGATGCCCATTTGGCTGACGGCCGGCTTATTCGAGAGTTGGCTGCGGAGGCGTTGCCGGGTTACATCCCGAGTTTGGCTGAGGCTTTTGAGGCGTTTGATGGTCTGGGGGTAAATATTGAGATTAAGAGTTTGCCTGGTGAGCCAGATCATGAGGACATGGTGATGGTGTGTGAGGCGGTGGTGGGTTTAGCTGCGGCTTATCGTCCGCCGGAGTTGGTGAGGGTGTCGTCGTTTAATATTCGCGCTGTTGACCATATTCGTGAAACGGACCCCAATTTGCCGACGGGTTGGTTGACGGTGGAACGCATCGGTTCGCATTTGATTTTGGATCGCACGGTGGCTCATGGCCATGGGGCGGTGCATCCGTGGGACGAGTTGGTGGATCAATCTTTGGTGGATGATGCGCATCATCGGGGGTTAAAGGTTTTGGTGTGGACGGTGGATGATGAGGACCGTATTGCTGAGTTGGCGTCTTGGAGCGTTGACGGCATTATCACTAACCGGCCGGGTGTGGCCCGTCGGGTGCTTGACGAGTTGGCCTGATCTCCGGATGTTGCAAGCCCTGAGTGATGCTTGTTAGCTAAACAGTTTGGCTGTTGCCGAGGGGTATAACTAAGTCCAGCACATCGGGTTCGTGGTGCAGATGAAATTCTTCGGCTTGACCGAGGTAGTCGCCGTCGACTTGCCAGGGCACGGGGTGGTAGGCGGTGATGGTGGCTTGGGTGACGTCGGTGTGGTGGTCTATGAACCCGCTGTCGGCTACTTGGCCGCGGCCGAAACCTAGGGCGTTGGCAAATACTGGACCGAGTCGGGTGGGCGACAGGGAGCGGAAGGTGACCACGGCTAGCGGGGTGTCGAGGGTGGTTTGGGGGGCGAAGGAGATGCCGCGGGTGCCGAGGTAGGTGTAGGGGTCGGTGTTGAGGCATACGGTGAACATGCCGTCCACGCTGGGTTTTTCTTCTGGTTGGTGGTCGCCCTCTTTTTGGTCAATGGTGACTTTGAATCCGGGGCGTCGGTGGTCGTAGTGGCGGAACCAGGTGTTGAGGGTGGCGGCGACAAACAATGGGTGCCCGGCGAAGCGTTTGAGTAGCCCGCCACGGCGTTCTACTTGTTCGACTACGGCGGCGTCAAAACCGATGCCGGCGTTAAAGAGGAAGTAGCGGTCGTTGATGTTTCCGAGGCCGATGCGTTTGGTGGAGCCGGCTTCGATGGCGTCGAGGAGGGCGCCGGTGGCTTCGACGGGGTCGTCGGGGAGGCCGATGGTGCGGGCGAATACGTTGGTGGATCCTCCGGGGAGGGCGGCGAGGGCGGTTTCGCTGCCGGCGAGGCCGTTGGCTGCTTCGTTGAGGGTGCCGTCACCGCCGAGGACGACCACCATGTCGAAGTCGTCGTTGGCGGCGCTTTGTGCCAGTCGGGTGGCGTGGCCGCGTCGGCTAGTGGCGGCGACTTCGAGTCGGTGGTCGGCCGATAATGCTTTTTGAATAACAATGCGCGTTCGTGCCGTTACCGACGACGCCGAAGGGTTCACCACAAGAAGCAATTTCATAACCCCCAAAGACTACCTCACCCCAAAGTCCGTGACGTGGGGCAGACCCCACGTCACGAAGTAGGGCGAGGGTTGGGGTGACGGATGACCGGGGGAGAAAAAGTGGGCTGAATTTGTTGGGAAAGGGTTAAGGGAAGGCAGAATACGAACCATGAACATAGTCGTATGTGTAAAACAGATTCCCGACCCAGCTGACCCTGGTGCTCTGGACCCCGAAACAAAAACCCTCAAGCGTGATGTCAAACTCATCCTGGACGAATCAGATTCGTACGGAGTAGAGATGGCCCTACAGCTCCTCGACGGATCCGACGAAGGCGAAGTGCGCTTGGTCTCCATGGCTCCCAATAACGAGGTCGGTGGTTTACGCACCGCTCTGGCCATGGGTGCGGCAAGCGCCGTGTTGGTAAGCGACGAAGCCCTGGCTGGCTCCGACTCCTTGTCTACCGCCAAAGTGCTGGTCGAAGCCATCAAACGCAGCGAACCGACTTTGATTTTGACCGCTACAGAATCCAGCGACGGCTACACCGGTACCGTCCCTGTGCAAATTGCTGAGCTGCTTGACCTGCCTTCGGTTACGTTCGCCAAAGAGATCACCATTAACGGCGACACGGTAACGGTAAAACGTCAAACCGAAGATGGCTACGACGAAGTTGAATGCCCACTGCCTTGCGTAGTGTCGGTAACTGCTGGTGTAGTTGAACCCCGCTACCCGTCTTTCAAAGGCATCATGGCCGCCAAAAACAAGCCAGTCGAAGAACTTGACTTGGCTGGTTTAGGGATTGACGTCAGCACTGTTGGTTGGGCTGGTGCTCGCCAAGAAATCACTGAGGTGACCGAGGCTGCGGCCCGGGAAGCCGGAGAAATTATTGTCGACGAAGGTGACGCTCACGAACGCATTGTGGCGTTCCTGGACGACCTCAAGGTTCTTTAGGAGATCATCATGGGAATTTCAACTATCTGGATTTACGGCGAAGCCGCCAACGGGTCTGCTTCGAGCACCACCCTTGAGTTACTGACCAAGGCCCGTGAGTTGGCCGACACCGTAGAGGTAATCGTTCACGGCGATGCCGCCGCTTTAGCGACTGAACTTGGTGCTCATGGAGCAACCAGTGTGCAATCCATCGGCGATCTGGCCGGCGGCTTAGCCGGTCCACAAATCGCTTCGGCTATTGCCGGAGCAATCGCTGCTGGCACCGGCCCTGACGTCGTGTTGTGTGCCACCACCTACGACGGGCGTGATATCGCCGGTCGTTTGTCGGCTAAACTTGATGCCCCAGTTGTTACCAACGTGGTTGACTTGGTTGCTGACGGTGACCGTTTGTTGGGTGTCGAACCAGTGTTTGGTGGCGTAGTAAACGTAACCACCGGCTTTACCAGTGACAGCACCGCAATTTTCTTGGTACGCCCCAAGTCGTTCGAAGCATCCTCTACCGGTGGCGCAGCGGCCGCCGTGGGTTCTTTGGCCGCCGGCGACACCGGCAACACCGGCACTTCGGTGGTTAAAGACCGTTTCGTAGAAGAAACCAGCGGCCCCAAACTTGATGAAGCAGCGGTTGTTGTTTCGGGCGGGCGTGGCCTGGGCGAAGCCGAAAAATACGAGATGATCGAAAGTCTGGCCAAACTTCTCAAAGGCGCCCCCGGCGCTTCTCGAGCAGTGGTGGACTCCGGTTGGGTGCCTTACTCCTACCAGGTCGGTCAAACCGGCAAGGTTGTAAAGCCAACCGTTTATTTGGCTTGCGGCATTTCTGGTGCCACCCAGCATTTGGTTGGGATGAAAGGCAGCGCCAACATCATCGCCATCAACAAAGACGAAGAAGCACCCATTTTTGGGGTAGCGGATCTCGGCATTGTGGGCGACGTGCACAAGGTGTTGCCCAAGCTGATTGAAGCACTCGAAGCCCGAGGCTAATCTCGCAGGTCGTGAGCGGCCAGGGCCCAAGCCAAACCATGGCTGGGGTCTTCGATTACCAAGTTGAGTTGCCACCCAGCTGTTTGCTGAGCGGTTTTCCATGTGCCCCAACGGAGTTCTTCTAAAGCCGTCCCTAATTCTTCTGGTTCGGGCGGCCAAGGGTCTTCGTCTTCGTTGAGCCCGGTAAGCGCTGCGGCGCACCACCAAGTGTCGAAACGTCCCCGAGCGCAACCGGGGCGCCGACCGTGGGCTCCTCCAGAGGCGGCGGCCCACGACATGGCTGTCCACGCTTGAGCCGCGGTGAGCCAAGATAGTTGCACTTGGTCGATGCCTAAGGCGGCGAGCGCCTCAGCGGCCGTGCCCGCGACGGCTACTGCTTTTGAGGCACCGTTAGAATGGTCGGTCCAGATGCGCACCAGATCGCGTAGAGCCTCCGTTGCCGAGTCACTGCTTGCGGTACCCGATTCCGGCAAGGCCACGGTTTCAAACGCTCCGAAACTGGGTGCAGGGTCGTCAAGATCGTAGGCCTTGATGGTGGGCCCTTCGGTGGCTGGTTCCCACGAAGCGAGCGTGAGGGCAAGCCCTAACGGGTCGCCCGGAAGGTCAACTCCGGTGAGGTCTTGGCCACGGGCGATGCACTCATGAGCAACGAGGGCCCGCAAAGGGCCGGCGGGCAAATGAGGGTCCAGTTCTACCCAAAAGTGTTCCGAGGCTGCCACTTCGGCTAACGAAGCTATGCCGAAGCGTTGCTGGTCACGTAGTACGGCTCGGGCCGCAAACTCGGCGGGCCCTTGCTTGGCTAAGCGGTGTTCGGCGTGGTCGGCGGCGGGCCAAAGTTGGTGGCCTCGTTCGGTGGCTTGGCGGGCTCGTTGTGCGAGCGCCTCCAACGCTTCCCATTGGCCTGCGTCGCAAGTGTCGTCAATGAGTCGCAGTAACCCATCGAGGTCGCCGCTGTTGAGAAGGTCGTCTAAGCGCTGTTTTTGTGGATGGTTCATAGCAGCGGCCAGGGTACGGAACGCCCGCCGGTGTCGTGGGGAAGGCACCCGTTGGTAGCGAGGGCTCGTGACCGGGTGATCAAAGCATCGGTTTCGAAAGGGTCGAGTAAGGAGGCCAACGCTGGTGAAGGCCCGTCACCCACCAGGCGCCACAGATCGTTTAGGAGTTCTTCGCTGAGGGGTTGGCCGGCCCAATCCCATATGACGGTGCGTACTTTGAATTGTTGATGGAAACTTAAAGCGTTATCTATGGCCCATATTTTTCCGTCGTCTCCGGCAAGGACATGCCCGCCTTTTCGGTCGGTGTTGTTGGACACGAGGTCAAAAGCGGCGAGTCGTTGTAGGGCCGAATGGTGGTCGGGGTTTTCTCGCAGAGTAAAAAAGTGCTGTGCGTAGTCGCAGGGAATATAAAGCTGTACTGAGCCTTCGCCGTGCGGACCGTCACGCAAAACGGTGGGAGGAATCAACTCCCAACCCAGTTGTTTGGTGAGTTCCCAAGCAGCAACCTCACGCCGGTAGATGCCGAGGGGAAAGTCGTGGAGGGGGCGTTCGCCTTGGGCGGGTTTGTATACGCCCTGAATCAAAAGACCATCGTAAGAAATATCTACTAGGCAAGTGGCGTTTGATGACCAAGGCATTTGCCCTAACACGGTGAGGTCGCCGTGGGTGAGGGCGTTGAGCGCCCGGTCATCTTCTAAAGGCTCCCGGGGCCGAAACGGGCTTTCTGGTTCTGTGGGGTAACTGGTTTGCTCAGTTGGCACAGGGGCACCAACCGTCGTTGGTGGCTTCTAACGGTTCGTGACAAAGGGGGCAGGGAGGTCGGCCTTCAGAGACTAATTGCCGTGCTTGTTCAACAAATGCTACGACTTGGTGGCGGCTTAGGGGAAAGCGTGCTTGGGCGGGTTCGGTGTCTTCGTCTCGTATGAGTTCTTCGACAAAAAGTACGAGACGATCGGTGCTTTGTTGGTAGGTGACGCCCAGGCTGCCGATGACCCAAGCGGGTTCGCCGGGTTCGGTAAACGAGGCAGCAAGGCTCGTGGGGTCGGTTTCGGGTTGTTCAGCGGGCGGCAGGTCGTCGAGCATGCGGTTTAAAAATTCGGCGAGACCGGCCACTTGTTGTTTTTCCAGTTTGAGCGAAACGAGGTCGCTTGCTCGTTGGGCTTGGAGGTAAAAAACTCGTCTCCCTGAGGGCCCGGTGGTGCCGGTGGCGAAGACGTCGGTGTCGTCCCAGTTGATTTCTGGCCGGTTCATGAGAGGTTTAACCCGGTGAGTGGCCCGGAGTTGTTGATGGTGAGCACTACGGGTTTTTCGGCGGTGTAAAGCACAGCGCTTACCGAGCAGGGCCCTACCACGATGCGTTGAAAGAGGTCGAGGGGGGTGCCTAAGGCGGCGGCTAGGGCGGCTTTGATGGGGTCGGCATGAGAGACACAAACAATGGTTTGGCCGGGGTGTTGGGCCACTAAGTCGGCTACTTGGCCGGTTATGCGGGCTTGCATTTCGGCGAAAGATTCGCCGTCCGGAAAGCGAAACACGCTGGGTTGGCGTTGCACGGTGGCCCAGGCTTTGAGGCGAAAGAGTTCTTTTAAGCGCCGGCCAGTCCATTTGCCGAAGTCGCATTCGTTGAGGCCGGGTGCTTTGCGTACTCGTAGTTTGAGGGCTCGAGCAATGGGGGCGGCGGTTTCTTGGGTGCGTTCCATGGGCGAGGCGTAAACGGCGGCTACTGCTTTTTTGGATTTGCTGGTGGCGAGGCCGGCCAGGTGTTGGGCTGCTGTTTCGGCTTGGGCGGTTCCTTCGGCGGCGAGGTGTAGTCCGGGGGCTCGGCCGGGCAGGGTGGTGCCGGTGGTGGGGGTGCGTCCGTGGCGAACGTAAAGCACCAGGGTTGGTTGGGTAAAGGTGGAGGCCATGGGTTATTTAATCTACCCTGCCGGGATGGATGCTACGAGAACGCTGAAGGTGATTCATGACGAAGTGGTGGGTTGCCGGGCTTGTCCGCGTCTGGTGGCGTGGCGTGAACAAATTGCTTTAGAAAAACGGGCAGCTTACCGGGACCAAGATTATTGGGGTAAAGGGGTACCGGGGTTTGGTGATCCGCTAGCCAGTATTTTGGTGGTGGGGTTGGCTCCGGCGGCTCATGGGGCCAATCGCACGGGTCGGGTTTTTACTGGTGACCGGTCGGGGGATTTTCTTTTTGCTGCTTTGCATCGGGTGGGTTTGGCGAACCAACCGGAAGCCACCCACCGGGGTGATGGTTTGGCTTTGACGGGTGTTTTTGTTACGGCACCGGTTAAATGTGCGCCGCCGGCCAATAAACCTACGCCGGACGAGCGGTCTGCTTGCCGACCGTTTTTTGAACGTGAGGTGGCGGCGTTGAGCGAGGTGCGGGTGGTGGTGGTGTTGGGCCAGATTGGTTATCAGGCCACGGCGCAAGAGTTTGGTTTGTCGCCTCGGCCCAAGTTTGGCCATGGGGTGGAGGCTTTGTTGCCAGATGGACGCACTATTTTGTGTTCGTACCATGTGAGTCAGCAGAATACTTTTACGGGCCGTTTGACCGAACCCATGTTTGATGAGGTGTTGGAACGGGCCAAGGTTTTGGCTAGCCAACGCTGATTCGGTTTCAGACGATAACCTCACCGGTTGTGAAGAACTCTCGTACCTCTCGTCTGGTTGCTCTTTTGGCGGCCTTCATGTTGTTAGCCGGTTGCGCTAATTCGTCTACCCCTAATGGGTGGGACGAACAAGATGCTTTGGCGAAACGCAACTTTGTTGAATCTTGTGTTGAGGCCAACCCTGACTTGTCTTCGGCGCAAGGTGAAGCAATGTGCGGCTGCATTTTGCAAGGCATTCAAGATGCGGTTACTTATGAAGATTTCAAAGCGTTGGATAATCACATTCGTGAGAACGCCGGCGAACTTAGCGAAACGGGTTTAGCCGATGGGTTTAGTTGGTACACCGACGCAGTGGCTTCTTGCCAGTAGTCGAGTTCTCAGCGGTCGTTTTTAACTAACCGGCTTTTACTTCGATGCCTTGGCGGGCACTTTTGTTGGCCCAATCGGGCCAGCGGGCTCGACTTTTGGCCGCCAGTTTGTTCATCAGGGCAATGGCTCCAGGGTCGCTGTCGCCGGGCCGACCTTCGATGACGCCTTCTTCCAGCATTTTCATGATGATTTGCCGGCCCAGTTCGGTGCGCACGATGGTTAGTGTCCAGTCTTTGTTTTCGCCGATGCCTCCGGTGGAGATGTCGGCGTGTTCGGCGGCGAAGTCGGGGCAGTGGTGGCAGCCTTCTCTGGTCCAGGCGTGGCATTCTTTGAGATTTATTTCGTGGTAGTCGCCGTTACGCATCCAAATTTGGAACACCCCTTTGATGTTCATTTTGGTCATGTCGGCTTTGGCGAGCCCGTATTTGGCTTCGAAGAGTTCTTCAAATATTGAGTCGTCGAATGATTTGGAGCACAGCAGGCCGATGTTGAGCTTGATGGGTTTTCCGGCTTTGCCGACTTTGCGATGCCACATGACGGGGCCGATGGAGGTTTGGCAACTCATGCCTACCAGGGCTAAAGATTCGAGGTCTTGTTCTTTGGCTTTTTTTATGGCCAGGGTGTTGGCCGAATAGGTGTAGCGGCTGCCTGCTCCGGCGAGCACGCCGGCTCGGTCGGTGGCTAAAGCGGGGATGGCTTTCCAACTGGTGGCCCCGTCTTCGGCGGGGGCTTCGAGGTGTGAGGTCAGGGCGCCGTCGATGATGTTGTTTTCGAGGCACCAAATCAAAATGGCGGAAACCAGCCCGCCGTCTTGCCCCATTTGGTGCACTGTTTTGTCGGAGGCTCGGGTAAGCAAAATGTCTTTGTAGATGCCGGAGAGTTCGTCGGGTTGGCGGGTTCGTGCGAAGAGGTGCTGGTCGGCTTCGGTTTCCCAGTCGCGGAACCGGGGGCAGGCTCGGGTGCAGGAGGTGCAGCCTTTTTGCCCGTGGCCACAGTCGTCTAAACCGAGTTCGCCTTCAAGGTGAAAGGGTTTGTATTGGCCGGGGGCGTGTTTGTAGCCGATTACGTCGTGGGGGCAGGCAATGACGCAGCCCGCACAGCCGGTGCAAAGGCCGGAGGTGATGACCTCGTCGTAGAGTTCCTTCCATTGGAAGGTCCACTTCTTTTTGGTTGCTGCCATGGGGTAAACCTAGTCGCATGCCGCCGACTTAACGTTTTGTGCTGCTCTTTTTGCTGATGATTTGTAGCGCCCCTGGCAGGACTCGAACCTGCGCTCACGGCTCCGGAAGCCGATGCTCTATCCACTGAGCTACAGAGGCTGAACGGGGTAAGACTACCGGTTTCGGGTGCTGACTGTTTGCTGCTTTTTGGCGCCAAAGTTCTTATGACTACTTTCACTACGGGAAGGGTTTTTAGTTCTGCATTCTTGTAGTGCCATGATGCCAAGCAATAGCAGTACCAGGCTGCTTTCTTGGCTGATGAAGAGGCCAGCGAGGGTTAGGGCGGCGAGGGCTGAGCCAGCCATCCAGAGGCGAGGGAGGGAGGAATGATTAGTCCTGCAGGGTGATGATGATGGCGCAGTCGGAAGGCCCGCCGCCTCCAAAGAGTGTTTTTAACCAGACCAGTAGGCGAATCAATGTGACTTCGAACCCGTATTTGGCTTGAATGGCTTTGCGTACGCGAACAAAGTCAGCGTCGTAGGCAATGATTGCGGTGCCGGTGAGTGGTTCTGAACCTTCGTTTATGTGGCCACGGGTGTCGCTTGCTTGCAGTTCGACACGGGGGTCGTTGGTAAGGCGTTTGGCTTTCCATGATCCTGACCATGTGGTGAATCCGCAGGTGCCGTCGCCGAGGTCGGCGAGCCATATGGGCAAGGTTTTGGCTTCGCCGCTACGGGTGTAGGTGGTGAGGCGAGCGTATTTTTCGTCGGTAATCATTGGGGGTCTTTCTTGGAGGCGTCTTGGTTTTGGGCGATAAGTGCGGCACCGAGCGCTCCGGCGTCGGGGCCTTGTTGGGCTAAGCAAACTTCTACTTCTGGACGGTGGAAGGCCCCGAATAACATGGTGGGAAGCCGATCAGCCACGCTACTGCGTAGGGGTTCGCCAATGGCTGCGAGCCCGCCGCCTAAGACGATGCGTTCTAAGTCCAGCAGGGTGGCCAGGCTGGCGGCACCTCGAGCAATTTCTTGACAGTAGTGGTCAAAGATTTCTAAGGCTTGTGGGTCGCGGGCGGCTACGGCGGTTGAAACATGTTGGCCGGTGATGGCTTGGGCTGAGCCGGCGGCGGCTAACCCGTGGGCGAAGTTTCCGGCGGCGGCGGCTTCTTGGCCAAGTCGGCCGAGGGCGTTACCGGAGGCGAAGTATTCCCAAGGCCCGGGTTGGCCGGTGACGTGGGTGGGGCCTTGGGCGTTGATGGTCATGTGTCCGGCTTCTCCGGCAAACCCGTGGGCGCCAAGTACCAGTTGTCCGTTGAGAACGAAGCCAGCACCGATGCCGGTGCCTAGGGCGACGAAAGCAAAGTTGTCGCAGTGTTGGCCGGCGCCGAGGCGGGCTTCGGCCCAGGTTCCGGCAGTGGCATCGTTGCTGACCGCTACCGGGAGGCCGCAGTCTTTTTGCAGTTCGGGGCCGATGGGGTAGTCCAAAAGCCCGGGCAGGTGGGGGGAGTAGTGCACGGTTCCGGTGCGGTTTACTAACCCGGCGATGGCCAGGCCTACGGCGGTGGTTTCGCTGGTTCGTAATTGGTTGATCAAGCCGGTCAAGGCAGTGACTAACTCGGGGCCGGTTCCGACGCTGAGGGTTTGGCAGCGGTCTTTTATCTGGCCGGAGTCTGGGTCGATGAGGAGCGCTCGAGCGTTCGTGCCGCCGACGTCTATGCCAATGATCATGGCTTCAGGTTAGGGAGGTTTTCTGGCAGATAGGGGCTTAGTGCTTTAAGCCGGTGAGGTCGGCGGTGGCTTCTTGGTTCCGGTTTTTGGTGGGGCCGCCACCGGTGATGATGCGTCGGCGCACAAAGGCAGAGAGTGCGTCGATGCTGAGCACTACGGCCACGGTGATGGCCAGTACTGCGCCGACGGCCGGGAAGTTTCGGAAAACAAGTTGAGAGACCAGTTCGGCGCCTACTCCGCCGGCTCCGATCATCCCTAAGACGGCGGAGGCGCGAACGTTAATTTCAAAACGGAAAAGCCAGTACGAGGTTATGACGGGCATTACTTGGGGCAGTACTCCCCAACGCATGCCCGAAACCCAAACACCGCCACAAGCTTCGACTGCTTCGACGGGGCCGTGGTCGCTGTTTTCAATTGCTTCGCAGGCCCATTTGCCTAAGGTGCCGACGGAGTGGATGCCGATAGCCAGCGCACCGGCCCATGGCCCGAGGCCGGTAATGGGGATAAGAATGACGGCCAAAATAAGCTCAGGGACGGCTCGCACAGCATTAAATATTTGTCGTATAGGGGTGCGTATCCAGCGGGGACTTACGTTGGTGGCGGCTAAAAAAGCGAGCGGTAGCGAAACGACAGCGCCGATGAGTGTTCCAATCCAAGCGATGTAAACCGATTCAAATACTTTGCCCACTACGCCGCGTTGGTAGACCTCGTTGAAAGCAGGTGGAAACATGCGGTGCAAAATGTTCCAAGCATCCGCTGGGGCACCGAGCAGCCGGGCCAGGGTGACGTCAAGGCCAGTTATTGACCAGACGGCTCCGGCCATGAAAATAAACGCAATAAGCCAGTTGCGGCCTGCAGTGCGAGGGCGAGGTGGAGCGGCGACTGGCATGTCAGACCAAACGCTTTCTTAAAGCCACGCTTATTTGTTCAATGACAATCACGATGACGAAGATGATGAGCAATATCCCCAACACCCGGTCAAAGCGAAAGTATTGCCGTTGAGCTTCTACCACTCGACCGATGCCGCCTGCACCGACTAACCCCAACACGATGGAGGCGCGAATATTTAGCTCAAACACGTAGAGCGAGTAGGCCACATAAGACGGGAACACGGTGGGGAGCACTCCGGTGCGTACCGCAGGGGTGTGTCGGCCTCCGGCGGCTCGGGCGGCTTCTAGGGGGCGGGGGTCGGCGCTGTCGACGGTTTCTGAAAAAAGTTTGACCATTACGGCGAGTGAGAAAATTGAGAGCGCCCACGACCCAGCGAATGCGCCAATGCCTACTGCGGTAACGAGAAGTTTTGCCCAAAACAAGTCAGGGACGGCCCGCACTACGTTCATGATCCCTTTGGCCACCAGATAGGTGGGTTTATTTGGGGTGGTAAGCGGCGAGATGATGAAAGAAAGGGGGAGCGCTAGCCCGCAGCCAATCAGGGTTGAAATTATGGCGATTTGAAAGGTCTCGATGAGCGGGTCAATCACATTGCTACGATCAAATACCCATTCCCATGGCACCGGCCAAAACTTTTCCCAAAGTGGATTACTCCATACCTCCCAAAAAGTAGAGATGGTAAAGCCCACTTGTCGCCCCGAATAAATGGTGAAAAGAAGTACTAACCCAGCGGTAAGAAACGTGCGGAGTTTAAGGCGGGGGCGAGTAGGGCGCCCAGACTCAGGTACGGTCACTCGACTGGTTCCATGGCCAACAGGTCAGTGTCGGCAATGGAGCGGCCGTAGATCTCTTGGAAAGTTTCGTCGGTGACGTCAGCAATGTCGCCGTCGAAAACTAACTGTCCTTCGCGTAAGCCAATGAGGCGTTGCCCGTATTCTCGGGCGAGGTCTAAAAAGTGAAGGTTGATGAGGGTGGTGATACCGAGGTCTTGATTGATGCGCTGCAGGTCGCCCATGACTTGGCGACTGGTGACGGGATCTAAGGCGGCTACGGGTTCGTCGGCCAGCATGACTGTTGGTTCTTGGGCAAGTGCTCGGGCGATGCCGACGCGTTGTTGCTGCCCTCCAGAGAGGTCAGAGGCCCGTACATAAGCTTTTTCTACGATGCCTACTCGTTCGAGAGATTGCATGGCTTTTTCGCGTTCTTGGGCGGGCCAAAGGCCAAAAGTTGAACGCCATGAGGGCACGGCAGACAGCCTCCCCATGAGCACGTTGTTCAATACGGTGGTGCGGTTAACCAGATTGAAGGTTTGAAAGATCATGCCGATGTTTGATCGGACTTGGCGCAGGGTTGCTGCGGAGGCCCCCACGACCTCGACTCCGTCCACGGTGATTGATCCTTCCGTGGCGGGGACGAGGCCGTTGAGGGCCCGCAATAGGGTGGACTTTCCGGCACCAGATAACCCGACAATGACAACAAATTCGCCGTCGTCAATGGTTAGATCTAAATTACGTAGTGCTTTTACGCCGCCGCGGTAGGTCACCGAGACGTTGTCAAAACAAATCATAAGTAGTTAGGTCCTTTGTGGCGCCGGTTGATGATCAGCCTGGAGGCTCTGAGATGCCCAGAGCGGCGGCTGCTTCGCGCACGATGTCAAAGTCTGATTCGGTGGCTCGACGAATGTCGGTCCAGCCGTAGATCTCGTCAAACATGACTTCGCCCTCATCGGTGGCCAAGTACTCCTCTATTGCGGCGTAGATGGCTTCTTTAAGGTCGGAGGGAAGGTCTGCGCTTACCGCTACCACGTCGTTGGGAATTTCTGCGGTGATGTTAAACACGATCACTTTTTCGCCGACGTCGATGTTTTCTTTACGCATGGTGCGTCGAGCGTCATCGTAAGAGATGCCGATGTCAGCGTCACCGTTGTAGACGGCCACTATGGCTGCATCGTGGCCACCGGTGAAGATGGGGGTGATACCGCTGGCTGGATCTACGCCGGCGTTGATCAGTTGCAAGGCGGGGAACAAGTAGCCCGAGGTGGAGCTTTCTGAGGTGAAGGCCACTGTTTTGCCAGCAATCGATTCAAGCGATGCGGTGCAGGAACTCCCGGGGGAGACGTCGCCTGCGTCAACAGTTTCGCCGAGTGCTTTACCGCTGTCGCCAAAGTACACACCAACTTGTAGGGCCACCGCGTCGAGGGCACCTACTTGGACGATGCCGTCGGCGGAGTTTTCTAATGCGGTGGCGGGTACGGGAGTTTCGTCACAGATCGACGGGTCGTTGGTGAACCATTGGCCGTGATAGGTGGCGGCGCCGTAACGCACTGATTGAATCAGCGGCTCTAAGTTGCCGAAGTTGTCTTGGGCTAAGACGTAGCCGAAGGGTCCGAAAGCGCCGAGGTCGGCTTGTCCGGTTCCCATGGCGGTTACTAACCCGGTGTAGTCGGTGGTCACGATGCCTTCAACTTCAATGCCTAGTGCTGCTTCGAGCACGTCGATGAAGGGTTGAATGTCGTCTTGTAAGGCGTCTTGTTCTTGGCTGGGAACAAAACCGAAGGTTATTTTGTCGGGCCATCCATTGCCTTCGTCGGGGGCCGCGGTGGTAGCGGGGGCCGCGGTGGTAGCGGGGGCCGCGGTGGTAGCGGGGGCCGCGGTGGTAGCGGGGGCCGCGGTGGTAGCGGGGGCAGCGGCTTGGGCATCGTCGCCACAAGATGAAGCCACCAGGCTCAGGGTAAGTGCGGTGGCGACTAGCCACAGCGAACGGGTACGTAACATGTTGATGCTCCTCATATTTGGTTGGAAAATTGACCTTAGCGCGTTGTCAAGCGGTGGGCGAGATTGGGAGGGCATTTACGTAGGTTTCGAATTCGGCCCAGGTTTCGATGTCGTGAGCGCCGGGGGTGGGGCTGTTCCAGGGGCGTATGTAGCGGCAGACTCGAACATCGGGTCGGTGGGTGGTTACTGCTTGGAGGTTGTGGTCGGCGTCGTCGAGGAGCAGGTCAATGTTGACGGTGGTTTTGTCGTCCACAATGTGGACTTCGGCGGTCGGAACGTTGTGTTGGTCTAGCCAGGCGTAGGTGTCGTCTATGGCGAAATCGGGTTTGGTGGTGACGATGATTATGTGGTGTTCTTCGGCGAGTCGGTGCAGCGTTTCGACTGCACCTGGGTAGGTGGGCAGTACTCGAAATAAGGAGTCGCCGTTGCCGCAGTCTCGTGCCCAGTCCCAGAACTTTCCCATGTGGTCAAAGTCGGTTAAGAAAAGCGGGGCGTCCCATTCCACTATGTCGTCGGGGTGCAGCGTGGTGTTGAAGTCGCGGTTGTAGCAATCAACCCACCCTTGGTTGAAATCGGCAACAACGCCATCGAGGTCTATGCCGAGTCGTAGTTTTTTCATGACTATTGAGTGTGCCATACCTCTAGCGTTATGTCTCCATGGAGAGAACGAGTTTTTTGCATTCGAATGCCGGCAGGTTGGCGGCTGGGGCGGCGGTGGTTTTTTGGGCGGCCGGCAATGTGATGGTGGCTTCGTTTGATTTGCCGGGTATGCAGATTGCTTTTTGGCGGTTGCTGCTGGGGGCGGTGGTCTATGGCGTGGTGATGGCGGCTACGGGCCGAAGGGTTACTTGGGCCACGGTGCGCATGGTGGCGTTGCCGGGCATGACTGTTGGTTTAGAGATCGCTATTTTCTTTACTGCCTTGAAAAACACTACGGTGGTCAACGCCACCATTATCGGTACTTTGCAGCCCATTGTTTTGTTGGCGGTGGCTTCTCGCCGTTTTCAAGAGCAGGTCACCGGTTGGTTGTTTGGGGCTTCGTTGGTGGCTTTGGGCGGGGTGGCTTTGGTTATTTTGGGGGCGTCGAGCGAGATGGTGTGGAGCCCCTGGGGCGATTTTTTAGCTTTGGTGGCCATGTTTTTGTTTTCTGCGTATTTTGTGTTTGTTAAAAACGTGCGGGGTCGGGTTGACACGTTGACGTTGCAGACGGTGTCTATGACTATTGGGGCGGCCACGGTGTTTCCTTTGGCAGCTATTGATGCGGGTACTTTGGCGGTGCCCTTTCCTTCGTGGGGTAATTGGTTGTTTTTGTTTGCTTTGTTGATGGTGCCGGGCACGGGTCATTTTTTAATGAATTGGGCGCACTTGCATGTGTCGTTGTCGTTGGCTGGTTTGTTGACGTTGTCTATTCCGGTGGTTTCTGGTTTGGGGGCGTGGCTGGTGGTAGGCCAAAAAGTGACCATGGTGCAAGGGTTGGGCATGGTGGTGGTGATAGCGGTCTTAGTTCTTGTGGTGCGCCGCGACGCTCGTTTGGCGGCTCACTAAAGGTGCGCAGGTCGGTGGCTGAAAAGATTGGGTGGGGAGGGGTCGTCGAGGGGAGAGTAGGCTCCACTCACATCTAGAGTAGGCTGTACCCACATCTACTGAGGAGTAAAAATGAGTCTTGATGGAACTTGGAATGTGATTTTGCAAACACCGATGGGTGCTCAGTCGGGCACGCTGACTTTCGCTACCGACGGTGACGTGTTGACTGGTTCAATGTCGGGGCCCCAGGGGTCTATTGACATGGAAAACGGTGTGGTCGGTGACGGGGTTTATTCCTGGACGGTCAACATGACTTCGCCGATGCCGATGACCATTGAGTCAACGGCCACCGTGGAGGGCGATGTGATTTCCGGGGAGTCCAAGTTGGGTCCGTTTGGTACCGCTTCGTTCAAAGGAGAGCGTGCATAATGTATATTTCTACGACTGATTCCATCCCCGGGCGACGCACCACCGGCCTCTGTGGGGTTGCTATGGGTTCAACCGTCCGTACCAAAAATGTGGGCAAAGACATTGGGGCCAGTTTGAAGTCTTTGGTGGGTGGCGAGTTGAAAAGCTACTCCGACATGTTGGTAGATGCCCGAGCCCAAGCCATGGCTCGCATGGAGACTCAAGCAGCCGAAATGGGCGCCGATGCCATTGTGAACCTTCGCTTGACTACCTCTCAGGTGGTGGGTGGAGCGGCCGAGTTACTGGCTTACGGTACGGCAGTTACTACCGAGGCTGAATAGTTTTGATGCTGGGTGTAGCAGGCCAGTAGGCGTTTGTGGACTGGTAGTGGGAGTGGCGAGAGAAGTGGTGGGGGCGCAGCGAGCGATTGGTCGCTAAAAGTTGGGCACGGTCCGCCACTACAGGACCCAAGCAATGCGGCAGCCAAAAGAGGGCTACTGGTTCGCTTTAGGAAACTCAAGCCAAGATTTTATCCGGTGTAGCTAGGGGTGCGTTTAAAACGGGTTGTGCTTTGCGAAGGAAAAGAGAAAATAGACCCGGCCTGGTAAAGGCCAGGCGGTAGCATCGCTGTGGCGACTAACCGGTCGCTTTTAATCTTCGGGAACCCGCTATGGATGTACGCCAACACCTCATCGAAGCCATCCAGGATGCTTTAGTGGCGCTGGGGGTTGATCCTCTGCCGACCAGCATCCAAATTGAGCGCCCCGCTAACCCCGACCACGGGGATTGGTCAACCAATGTGGCTTTAGCGACTGCCAAAAATGCTGGCCGCAACCCCCGTGAGTTGGCCGCTGAGTTGGCCGAAGCCCTCCAAGCCAACCCGCCAACTCATGTATCTGGTGTAGAAATCGCCGGCCCCGGTTTTGTGAACTTTCGCCTAGCCGACACTTGGCTCCACGAGGTGTTAACCCAAGTAGTGACCGCAGGGGAAACCGATTGGGCTCGCCACACCAACGGCGCAGACACCAAAGTCATCGTGGAGTTCGTGAGCGCTAACCCCACCGGGCCTTTGCATGCCGGCCACGGAAGAGGTGCCTGCTACGGCGACTCGGTAGCTCGCCTTTATGAACGCTGCGGTCACCTGGTTGAACGCGAGTTTTACATCAATGACCGGGGCACCCAAATGGCGTTCTACGCCGCCTCGTTGGCGGCCCGATCCGCTGGCCAACCGGTACCCGAAGGTGGCTACCAGGGGCAATACATTATTGATTGGGCCGCCGAAATGCCCGCCGACGCCGACCCCTTCGAGTGGGGTTACGCCCGAGCCTTAGCCGCTCACCGAGCGGTACTTGAAGACCTCAACATCAACTTTGACACTTGGTTTTCTGAGCGTTCCATGATTGAATCGGGTGCTATTGACGCCACGCTGGCCGACCTCGCTACCGCCGACGCTTCGTTTGAAGCCGATGGCGCCACCTGGCTGCGGTCCACCAACTGGGGCGACGACAAAGACCGAGTGCTGGTTAAATCAGACGGCCAATTCACCTACCTGCTGCCCGACGTGGCCTACCACCGCGACAAGTTTGCTCGTGCTGACCTGCTGGTAAACGTGTGGGGCGCCGATCACCACGGCTATGTGCCCCGCATGCACGCCGCCATGGCTGCTTTAGGCCATCAATCCGCCGACCTTGAAGTGGCCATAACTCAAATGGTCAACCTGCAACGCGATGGTGTAGAGGTCAAGCTTTCAAAACGTACCGGTGAAATAGTTGAACTCGCAGAGGTAGTAGCCGAAGTTGGCGCCGACGCCGCCCGATTTACCTACCTGTTGCTAACCATCGACTCGCCGCAAACCTTTGACTTGGAGTTAGTGGCTCGGCAAGTAAATGAAAACCCCGTGTTTTATGTGCAATATGCTCACGCCCGCATTCACTCTTTGGTGGAGCGGGCCGCCCAAGAAGGCTTCAACCGACTGGCTTTGACCGATGCTGACCTTAGCTTGCTTAGCCACCCTCGAGAACTCGCTCTGCTACGGGCTTTGCATGAACTGCCCGACACGGTGTTACGGGCCGCCAACGACCAAGCCCCCCATCAAATAACTACTTGGGTACGCGACTTCGCTGCTTTGTTCCACGGTTTTTATCACGACTGTCGCCTCACGGGTGAGGGCATAGACCCTGCTACCACGGTGGCCCGGCTCTGGCTGGCCGAAGCAACTCGTATTGGCTTGGTGGTGGCTCTGGACCTTCTCGGAGTGAGCGCTCCGCAAGAAATGTGGCGAGACAACCCTGAGGAGCAAAACTAATGGCCGGCCCCATCCAACAACGCCTGTTGCCCGACACGGCGGCCATCGACACCGACGGCCAAGCCACAGTAGGCGGTTGCCGCCTAACTGACCTGGCCGACCAATTTGGCACCCCGCTGTTTGTCTACGACGAAGAACATCTGCGAGCCCGCTGCCGAGAAGCCGTTGCGGCCTTTGGCCCTGGCGTGTCTTATGCCTCTAAAGCATTTCTTTGCGGCGCCATGGCCCGTTTGGTGGTCGAAGAAGGCATGCATATCGATGTATCTACCGGCGGAGAACTCTACATGGCTCGCCATGCCGGAGTGCCCGGCGAAAAACTAGTCATGCACGGCAACAACAAAAGCGAACTCGAACTCCGCATGGCCATAGACGAAGGGGTGCGCCGCATTGTGGTCGACTCATTCGATGAGTTGGATCGCCTTGAAGCTCTGCACGCTGAAACCGGGGTCACCCCAAAAATCTTGCTGCGCATAACCCCCGGGGTTGAAGCCCACACTCACGAGTTTATTTCTACCGGCCAAGACGACTCTAAATTTGGTTTCACGGTGTCTACCGGGCTGGCGGCCATTGCGGTGGAACGAGCTGTGGTCTCCTCCGCAGTGGAGCTAATGGGTGTGCATTGCCACATCGGGAGCCAAGTTTTTGAAGTGGGGTCCTTTGCCCGAACCGTAGAAATCATGGCCCAGTTTTCAGTGCCGCTTGGTTTGCCTGACCTCTCTATAGGCGGCGGCTTGGGGGTGGCTTACCTTGAAGAAGACCAAGCCTCTACCATTACCCAATGGGGTGAAGTCGTGCAAGCAGGTTGCGCCGCTGCTGGGGTGACCGCCCAAGTAACCGCCGAACCTGGTCGAGCCATTGCCGCGGCGGCCGCTATCACCTTGTATCGGGTGGGCACCATAAAAGAACTCCCCGGCCTCCGCACCTATGTGGCGGTAGACGGCGGCATGAGCGACAACCCGCGGCCGGTTCTGTACGGCTCAGGTTACGAAACCTTTTTGCCACGAGTGGTTGGTCAAGAACGTTCGCAGTCGGTGCGGGTAGTGGGCAAGCATTGCGAGTCGGGCGACCTGTTGGTGCGTGAAGGCTGGGTGCCGGCCGACCTAGCCGTCGGCGATGTGTTGGCCACCCCGGTAACTGGGGCTTACGGCCACTCCATGGGGTCAAACTACAATCAAGTATTGCGACCCGTCGTGGTTTTTGTCAAAGACGGCCAAGCCACCGAAGTGGTGGCCCGTGAGACGTTCGCCGATTTAGTGCGGCGTGAGCGTTAAACGGTTGCCCACCAACAACCGCTAACCGCTAGCGTTAAGGCTATGGAATCTTCCTCAGTAAAGGTCGGTCTTTTGGGTTGCGGCACGGTCGGTGCTGCGTTGGCGCATCTGATTGTTGAACAACACGATGTGGTGGCTCGACGCACTGGTCTTGACCTCACGGTGGAAGCCGTGGTGGTGCGTGATTTGACGGTAGAGCGCCAAGTGCCGGTGGCCGCTGAAGCATTCAGTAGCGACCCGGCTGCTGTGGTGGCCAACCCCAACATTGACGTGGTGGTAGAGGTGATGGGCGGTTTGGAGCCAGCCCGGCAAATGATTCTTGACTCGTTGGCGGCTGGCCAACCGGTAATAACCGCCAATAAAGAACTCTTGGCCGCCCACGGGCCCGAGCTTTACGCGGCCGCTGAATCTGCTGGCGTGGACTTGTTGTTTGAAGCCGCCGTGGCGGGAGCTATCCCCATTATGCGGCCTCTGCGAGAGTCGCTGGCCGGTGAGCCAGTAACCCGAGTCATGGGCATCATTAACGGCACCACTAACTTTATTTTGAGCCGCATGACCGACGACGGCGCTTCATTTGCGGACGCTCTGGCCGAAGCTCAAGACTTGGGCTACGCCGAAGCCGACCCCACCGCCGATGTTGAGGGCTACGACGCGGGCGCCAAAGTAGCGGTCATCGCCACCTTGGCTTTTGGTGCTCGGGTGTCTTCGGCCGATGTACACCATGAAGGCATCACCGGCATCACCACCGAAGATATTGCTTTTGCTAGTCGGCTGGGGCACTGCATAAAACTTTTGGCGGTAGCCGATCGCAGTATTAATGCGGCGGGTAACCAAGAAATAGGGGTTCGCGTACACCCAGCATTAGTGCCACTAAGCCACCCCCTGGCGGCGGTAAATGGCAGCTTTAACGCCGTGTTTGTAGAGGGCGACGCCATAGGGCAACTCATGTTCTACGGGCCGGGGGCCGGGGGCCGGCCCACCGCATCAGCAGTATTCGGCGACCTGATTGATGCTGCCGGTAATCATCAACGCAGCCACGGGGCACGTATTGGCGACCTGCAAGAAGCCCACATCGCCTCGTTGGATGATTTGAGTTCGGCCTTCTACCTAAACCTCGAAGTTGAGGACCAACCCGGCGTGCTGTCACAAGTGGCTGACGTTTTTGCTCAACACGGGGTGTCTATCCAATCTATGGAACAAGAAGGCTTAGGCAGCGAAGCCCGGCTGACTTTTATCACTCACCAAACCCGAGAAGCCGATTTACAGGCCACGCTTAACGACCTCAGTAACTTGGCCGCAGTGCGCTGCGTGGGCAGCGTGTTGCGGGTAATAGGAGAATAACGTGCGCTACGTAAGCACCCGGGGGTCGGCCCCGGTTCTGGAGTTCGGCGATGCCTTGTTGGCTGGTTTGGCCGACGATGGCGGTCTTTATGTGCCCGAAACCTGGCCGCAACTGGGCCCCGCCGGCAACGGTGACTACTGCGCTACCGCCGTTGAGGTAATGGCTCCCTTTGTTGGTGATGCAATGACGCCCGACGAGTTGGCTGCCATGGTGGCCGAAAGCTACGCCTCCTTCGCTACCGAAGAAGTCACCCCTTTGGTTGATTTGGGCGACGGCCTGCACCTTTTAGAGTTGTTTCATGGCCCCACGCTGGCCTTTAAAGATGTGGCTTTGCAAATGGTGGGGCGCCTTTTTGACCATGAACTCACCCGCCGTGGCGAAAAAGTAACCATTGTGGGCGCCACCTCGGGCGACACTGGTTCGGCGGCTATTGAAGCCTGCCGTGACCGAGGCAACATCGAGATCATCATCTTGCACCCCGCCGGCCGGGTCTCTGAGGTGCAGCGTCGTCAAATGACCACCGTGGATGCCCCCAACGTGCACAACGTGGCCATTGATGGGTCTTTCGATGACTGCCAAGACATGGTCAAAGCCATGTTTGCCGATGCGGCGTTTCGTCAACGGGTGCGTTTGTCGGCCGTGAACTCCATTAACTGGGCCCGAGTAATGGCTCAAGTGGTTTATTACGTGGTGGCCGTCGACCGTCTGGGGGGCCGGCAAAACCCAGTGTCTTTTGCTGTGCCTACCGGCAACTTTGGCAATGTGTTCGCCGGCCAAGTGGCCCGCCTTGGTGGCCTCAATGTGCCGCAGTTTGTGGTGGGCTCGAACGCCAACAACATTTTGACCCAGTTTTTTACTACCGGCACCATGACCATGGGCGAAGTAACGCCCACCAGTTCGCCCAGCATGGATATTCAAGTGTCATCAAACTTGGAGCGCTTGTTGTTTGAAATGTTGGGCCGTGATGGGGGAGCGGTAGCCGACCTGTTGCACCGTTTCCGCACTGAAGGAACCATCAGCCTCGAGGCAGAGATCATGTCCGCCCTCGATCAACAATGGTCGGGTGCTTGTTTCGACGATGATGCCGTACAGCGCTGCATTGCTGAAGAAGCCGAACGCTCTGGTGTGGTACTTGACCCCCATAGTGCGGTTGGGGTTTTGGCGGCCCGGCAATGCCGTCGTGACCCTTCAACCCCCATGGTGGCGCTGGCTACCGCCCACCCGGCCAAGTTTCCTGATGCCGTGGAGGCAGCCACCGGGCAACGCCCACCGCTGCCGCCCCACCTCGCTGACCTGTTTGAACGCTCCGAACGGTGCTCATCGCTACCCAACGATCTCGCTACCGTGCAGGCCTTTGTTGAGGAGAAAATCGCTTGAAATATGTGATTTGTATCCCCGACGGTTGCGCTGACCTTCCGGTGCCAGAACTCAATGGCCGTACCCCCTTAGAAGTGGCGCACACCCCGCATCTTGATGCCTTGGTCGCTCGGGCCGTGGTGGGCCGCGCCGGGGTGATCCCCGAAGGCATGGCTCCGGGCAGTGACGTAGGCAATATGTCTATTTTTGGGGCCGACCCGTCAAAGTTTCACACCGGCCGGGCACCCATTGAGGCGGCCGCTATTGGCCTTACCCTGCGAGAAGACCAGATTGCTTTTCGCTGCAACTTGGTGACGGTAACCGACGGCATCATGACGGATTTCACCGGCGGCAGCCCCGAAACCGCGGCCGCTGCGGTGGCTCTTGAAGCCTTACAAGATGCTTTAGGTACCGACGAGGTTTCTTTTCATAACGGCATCGGTTTTCGCCATTCAGTAGTGACCCCTGCGAGTTGGCTCGATGCTTACATCGAACCCCCCCATGACTTGACGGGTGACCCGGTGGTGGAACCCACCGGCCCAGCAGCTAGCAAAATAGCGGCCCTCATGGAAGCCTCCAAAGAAGTTTTGGCCGTCTCAGACCTTGAAGCCACCCAGGTGTGGTTGTGGGGCCAAGGCCGTATGCCGGTGTTGGATTCCCTGCCCGAAACCTACGGTATTTCGGCTGGTTTAGTAACGGCGGTGGATTTGTTGCGTGGCGTGGCGTTGTTGAGCGGCGTCGAAATACATGATATTGATGGCGCTACCGGTGAATGCGATACCGATTATGAAGGCAAACGAGACATCGCTTTAGAAAAATTGGCCGAGGGGCACGACTTGTTTATTATTCATGTGGAGGCCACCGATATGGCGGGTCACGCTGGCGATGCAGCGGCCAAAGTAAAGGCTCTCGAAGATTGGGATTCCCGTATTTTGGCTGGGTTGATCCCTGGGTTGGATGCTCTGGGCCCGTGGCGTTTGCTTATGTTGCCTGATCACGCCACGCCGTTGACTACCCGTACCCATGCCTCAGACCCGGTGCCTTATTTGCTGGTGGATTCTCGAACTGATGGCCCGGGGGGCGTGTTCACCGAAAAAGGCGTGGCCGACGCCCCGCTCGTAAAAGGCCACCTACTGTTGCCCCAATTATTGGAGCGCTAACTCAACTGCAGCAGGTGTGGCCGGTTTCTTCGGTGGTCACGTCAACGTTGTCGAACTGTTCGTTGTCGCCGGTTTTTACATACCATTCCCAGCGGGTTTCGTCGGGGCCGTTAATCCAAGTTTCGGTTTTGTCGGCATAGCAGCACAAGGCGTCGCCCACCCCAGTGGTGGTTAAACCCGATTCGCTTATGCGAACTTCAGCGATGCTTACCTCTTCGGCGGTTTCTACTTCAACGCCTAAGTGGTTGATGGTGCCGCCACCGTTGGGGTCTTCAAACAAAACGAGTTTCAGCGGTGGGTCGGCGATAGAAAAATTGGCGTACCCGGGCCGCACCTTGGCCGGTGGGGTAGCAAACATGCGGGAATAGAAATCAATAGCTTCGTCTAAGTTGCTGACATCGATGGCCAGTTGTAAGCGTCCCATGGGGGCCTCCTTGTGATATATTGACATTCATCAATATATAGAGAGAGGATTGTTATGTCAACCCCCACCCCAATTTGTTGCCCACCAGTAACCGAAGCCGCCCTCAACCTGGAATCCGCCCAACGCTTGGCCAACGTGTTCGCCACCCTGGCCGACCCCGTACGGCTACAACTCCTCAGCATGGTGGCCTGCCAACCCCAAGGCTCCTGCGCCTGCGACTTCGTGGCTCCCCTCAAACGCTCACAACCCACCATCAGTCATCATTTAAAAATATTGCACCAAGCAGGCCTACTCACCCGAGAACGCCGCGGCCGATGGATTTGGTACACCGCCCGACCCGACGCCTTCCACGAAGCAGCCACCCTGCTGACCTGCTAAACCTTTGATCATAAACACCGCCAACGTTACAAAAACCTCCTGGGTGGGGGTGATCTCTCTTGGGTTGCTCACCATTACCAGTTACGGGTCATGGCTTTATGGCTTCGGCGTTCTCATCAACCCCATAAACCAAACCATGGGCTGGAGCACCACGGCGCTTGGCCTGACCTACGGCATAGCCCAGTCCATCAGCGGTATTGGGGCTTTTTTCGGCGGACGACTACTCGACCGACTGGGCCTAAAAGCCCCCCTTTCCCTGCTCGCTTTATTAGGCGGCGGGCTCATGATGGCCGCCTTTAGTGCAGAAAGCATCTTTACCTTTGGCCTGTTCTACGCCACCGGCGCCGGCATAACTGGCGCTACTGGCTTCTACCACATCACCACCGTGGCCTCGGCCCGCCGCCACCCCCAACGCCCCGACCGAGCCATCGCCATACTCACCATCGTCGGCGCCTTCTGTAGCCCCATTTACTTGCCGCTCACCGCCTGGCTAGTCGAAAACCAAGGGTGGCGCATCACCGGTCGCATCTTGGCCGCCCTCGCCATAGCCGGGGCGCTCCAAGCCATGGTGCTGGCCTCCGGAGGCCGCAGCATCCAAAGCCGCCCCTCTGCCCGCCCCCTTGAAGCCCTACGCAAATCTCTAGAAAACCCCCAAGTGCGCCGCATGCTTATCGCCTACGTATTCGCCGGTATGGCGGTCTCCACCACGCTGGTTTACCAAGTGCCCATCCTTACCGCCGGCGGACTGACCATCGGTACGGCCGGAGTGGTCGGCGGCCTGCGCGGATTTTGCCAAATATTTGGCCGCATGGGCCTCACCACTGCAGTAGAACGCCACGGCACCATCAAGCTGCTGCGCAGCGCCTACCTGCTGAGCGCCCTCGGCGTGGCCCTCCTGCTCTTTGGCGCTCTACCCACCGGCGTCGCCTACTCGGTACTGGCCGGCATCGGCATCGGCGCCTCAAGTCCCCTCCAAGCCATGTACGCCCGCACCAATTTTGCTGAAGGTGACCTTGGGCTCCTCATGGGCCTCCAAGGAGCGGCCGTCGGGTTAGCGAGTGGGATTGGGCCTATCATCGGCGGCATCCTCCATGACCAAACGAACACCTGGGTTCCCACGCTTTTCATGATTTCCTTCGCCCTCGTCGCTAGCAACTTGATGCTTCGCAGCCAAAGAAAAACCCTTAAAACTAAGCTCAAACCCACCATAGTTGCGAAAAACTCATGACTTGGGTTAAAGTACTCCTATCAACCGGGTCAGGCGACCCCGTGTGATGCCCACGGTAAATTTTTCTTTACCCGGCGACTTCTCAACAAGAAATGTTCTTGTTTCGTCAAAATCTGCATCTTCTTGAAGAAGCAGAACCGTTGCCAAATCTGCTTGCTTCTCAAACCTGAGAGCAAAAACCAACGGGCCTGAGAGCCCAAAACGAAAGACCAAGGTGTACGAGCATGGCCTCCACCCAATTTGAACGCGACACCCTCGAGGGTAAAGATCGCGACGAACTCACCACCATCGCCACGGCGATCGGCGGCAAACCAACCTCCCGAGCCCGTAAAGCCGAATTGGTAGACATGATTGTCGACCTCGCCTCCGGCGGCTCAAGCAACGGCACAAAAGCTAAAGCCAAACCCAAGAAACAAGAACCGGTCGAACAAGCCGAAGAACCACCCGCGGCATGGGAAACCGAAGCCGCCGAAGAAGCCTCCAGCACCGAAGAAGACAACAAAGAGGCCGACGGCACTAAAGACAGTGACGAAGAAAAGAAACAAGACGGCCCGGTAAACCGCAACCCACGCAGCCGTGACGGCAACGACCGCGACGACCGCAACCCACGCAACCGTGAAGGCAGCGACCGCAACCGGGACCGCAACCAAGATCGCAACCAAGACCAAGCCGGCCCCGGTAACCGTCGCCGTCGTGGCCGCGGTCGCAACCAAGAACGCAGCCCAGTCCCGGTAGAAGAATGGGACGGCGAACCAGTAGCCATCGAAGGCCACATTGACCTACGCGACGAGGGTTACGGATTCTTGCGCACCAACGGGTTTAAACCCTCCGTAACCGACGCCTACATTTCGGTCAAACAAGTACGCCAATTCGGGTTACGCAAAGGCGACCACATAACCGGCGGATCTCGCCCCGCTAATCGCAGCGAAAAAAACCCTGCCCTACTACGTATCGACGCCATTAACGGCCTCGACCCCGAAATGGCTAAAGACCGGCCCCGCTTCGAAGACCTCACCCCGCTTTTCCCCGACGAAAAACTCGGCATGGAGATTGAAGGTGACTCCACCAACATGACGGCTCGAATCATCGACCTGTTGTCACCCATTGGTAAAGGCCAACGTGGCTTGATTGTGTCGCCGCCTAAAGCAGGCAAGACCACCATCATGAAACACATCGCCCGCTCTATCGAAACCAATAACCCAGAGGTCAAACTCATTGTGTTGTTGGTCGATGAACGGCCGGAAGAAGTCACCGACATGAAACGCTGGCTCCAACACAGCGAAGTAGCAGCCTCAACTTTTGATCGGCCCAGTGAAGAACATACCCAAATCGCTGAACTGACCATCGAACGGGCCAAACGTATGGTCGAATCCGGCCAAGATGTCGTCATCATTTTGGACGGCATCACCCGTCTTGCCCGGGCCTACAACCTGGCCGCCCCCTCCACTGGACGCATCATGTCCGGCGGTGTCGACAGCGGCGCCCTCTACCCACCCAAACGCTTCTTCGGTGCGGCCCGCAACGTAGAAGAAGGTGGCTCGCTAACCATTTTGGCCACCGCATTAGTAGAAACCGGCTCCAAAATGGATGAGGTTATCTTTGAAGAATTCAAAGGCACCGGCAACATGGAACTCCGCCTCGACCGGCGCATCGCCGAACGTCGCATCTACCCAGCCATCGACGTAGATGCTTCATCTACCCGGCACGAAGAACTCCTTTTTGAGCGCAAACAACTCAACCAGGTATGGAAACTCCGCCGAGTACTCAGTGGCCTCGCCGCCGACAGCGGGGGAGCAGCCGCCGGTCTAGAACTGCTGACCGACCGCCTCAAAACCTTCAACAACAACGATGAGTTCCTCGCTGAGGTGGCCAAAGGCCCCTCCATGGGCGCTTAACTAAATAAATACTCACCGTGCAGGTTGTAGACGACCGTTTACCCCCGCAGAATGGACACGCTATGAAGACAGACATCCACCCCAACTACCGTCCGGTGGTCTTTCAAGACCTCACCGAAGGTACCCACTTCGTTATCCGCTCAACTATTGAGACCTCGGAGACCATCACCCTTGACGACGGGGTTGAATACCCGTTGGCCAAAGTTGAAATCAGTTCGGCCAGCCACCCCTTCTTTACCGGCACCATGAAGATCATTGATACCGCCGGTCGAGTAGAGCGCTTCGAACGCCGCTACGGCTCACGCCGCAAGGGTTAAACCCCTTCGACGGGTTCACCGTCGAAAACTTTTGAGCATTCCGTGCCTTTAGACCCGGAACGACGAGCAGAACTCCAAGCCATCAAACTGCGCGCCCTGGTTACCGAAGCCGGGCACAATTTAGGCCAAACCCAGCCCGAAACCTTAGGCCAAGGGTCAGCGCTCATTTTAGATAACTGCTGCTGGTTGCTGGCCGACACCGAACGACCCGAAATATCTTTAGGCCAAGGGATCCTGCTGGCGGCCAGTCGCTCGTTGAACGAACTTCACGTATTGTTCGACCACCCGCAGGCCGCCGCAAGAGCGGCCCGCCAAGCCCAAGGCCTTAAACCCACCCCAACTATCTCGCTCATAACCGAACGCACCCTGGCCACGGCCACCTCCGGCCCGGTTGAATTAGCCGTAACCCCACCGCCCTGCCCAGACGACTTCGCCAACCTGTGTAGCGGTGCCGGCGTAGAAACAGTGGTCGAACACGGCATGTGGCGCGGCGAAATATTAGGTCTCGAAGTAGCACGACTGGTTGATGGCATCACCGAAGTAGGGGTAGGCCGCTTTGACCGAGAAGCCGGAGCATTGCTGCACGGCGACCAACCAACCAGCCAAGCCTTAGCGGCCGCCGCCGATCAGGTGCGTTCTCAACGTCACCCGGGCGCCGGTGCTCACCCGTTGGCTACCTTGGCTCGAGAACGCTGGCTGCGCCACACCCTGCTGGCCGACCCCACCCTGGTGGGCTTGACTACTTTGGCGGCCCTCGACCCGGCCACCGAACGCACCAACCTACGAGACCCCGCCCCAGCATTTGCGTGGGGCACCAACCCCGACGGTCAAAACGTGTTGGTGGCCTGTTCCACCGGAGTGGACGTCAATTTGGTCCCCCAAACCGCTGAACTGATTGTGCGCCACCAACCTGACCTGGTAATCGTGGTGGTGCCGCCCCGAGACCAACTGCCAGTAGTCAAAAAATCCGTCCAACTCTTGGCCGCCCCCACCAACCTCGTCCCCCTCGAAGGCCCCTGGACCTAAACCTGCGTCATGTCGTCTCAGAGTCATCATGACGGGGAGTGACGGACCACCGGTAGCCTGAACTTTATGTTGGAAAAAGTCGCCGCCTTCGAAGAAGAGCTTTCAGAAACCGAACGGCAACTCAGCGACCCCGCAGTAGTAGGCGACCAGGCCCAGCTGCAAAAAGTAGGACGCCGCTTTAAAGAACTCGGCGAAGTACTCGCCGTAGGCCGCCCCCTGCGTGAAGCCAGCGAAGACCTCGCCGCCGCCCAAGAACTCTTAGAAATAGTTGAAGAAGACGACGACCGTCAACAACTCAACGACGAAGTCAGTCAACTCCAAACCAGCATAGAACGACTCGAAGCCGAACTACAAGCCCTCCTTTTGCCCCGCGACCCCAACGACGGACGCAACGTGATCTTAGAAATCCGCGGCGCCGAAGGAGGCGAAGAAGCCAACCTGTTTGCCCGTGACCTGCACGAAATGTATTTAGCTTTCGCCACCAACCACGGATGGAAGGTCGAACCCATGGACGCCCGAGAGTCAGACATGGGCGGGTTCAGCGAAGTCACCGTGCTGCTCACCGGTGCCGACGCTTGGACCTGGATGAAATACGAAGGCGGCGTCCACCGGGTACAACGAGTACCCGTCACCGAAGCACAAGGCCGCGTGCACACCTCAACCACCACGGTCAGCGTGCTACCCGAAGCCGAAGAAGTAGACGTAGACATCGACGAAAACGACCTCCAAGTAGACGTTTATCGAGCCTCCGGCCCCGGCGGGCAATCGGTAAACACCACCGACTCTGCCGTACGCATCACCCACAAACCCACCGGGCTCGTGGTCTCCATGCAGGACGAAAAAAGCCAACTACAAAACAAAGTAAAAGCCCTCCGCGTGCTGCGCTCTCGCATGTTGCAAGCACAACAAGAAAAACAACAAGCCGAAGCCTCCGCAGCCCGCAAAGGCCAAGTAGGCAGCGGCGGCCGGTCAGAAAAAATACGCACCTACAACTTTAAAGAAAACCGTATAACCGACCACCGCATCGGCCTAACCCTGCACAAACTGGACCGAGTCTTGGCCGGCGACCTCGACGAGGTCATCAACGAACTCCTGGCCAACGAACGCACCGAACAACTGGCTCAAGCAACATCCCAGAGCTAATGAGCGACCAAAACGCTGAACAAACCGTTTCTTGGCGAGAACTCCGCAAAGAAACCACCCAACGCTTCGAAGCCGCCGGCCTCCCCGAAACCGAAGCCCGCTGGCTCATAGAAGACCTGGCCGACGGCTTGCTTGACGACCTCATCACCCAACGCTCCATGGCCCGCCACGATGATCTGGTGACCCGCCGTTTAGCCGGCGAACCACTGCAATACGTCTTAGGGCATTGGCCATTTCGCACCCTGGATCTCATGGTGGACCAACGAGTGTTAATCCCTCGGCCCGAAACCGAAGTGGTAGCCGGCTACGCCCTTGAAGAACTCGACCGCCAAAGCGGCGACCTACTGGTAGCCGACTTGGGCACCGGGTCCGGTGCTTTGGGCCTCTCCATGGCCAGCGAACGCACCAACACCAAAGTGTGGTGCACCGATTTTTCGGCTGACGCACTAGCCGTAGCCCGCGCCAACCTGGTCGGTTTAGGCCGCCCCGCCCGCCGAGTCACCCTGGCCCAAGGCTCATGGTTTGCTGCCCTGCCCGACGACCTACAAGGCAGCCTGGCTCTGGTGGTCTCGAACCCGCCCTACGTAGCCACCACCGCAGATCTCCCCGCCGAAGTAGCCGACTGGGAACCCGCCATGGCGCTAACCGCCGGGTCGCAAGGCACCGACGACCTGCACCATCTGGTAGACCACGCACAAAAATGGCTGGCCCCCGGCGGCGCTTTGGTGCTAGAAATGTCGCCCGAACAAACCATCCCCCTAGCCGACCGGGCCACCGCCTTGGGCTACACCGAAGTACGCATACGCCCTGACCTAACCGGCCGCTCCCGAGCGCTAATTGCTCAACGGCTATGACACAAAACCTGGCCGACCAAATAGCAGAAGCGGCCCAAGCACTACGCAACGGCCAACCCGTAGTGCTACCCACCGACACCGTGTACGGGGTCGCCGTGCTGCCCACCAACCGACAAGCAGTGGCCGACCTGTTTGCCCGCAAAGGCCGAGATTTCACCCAACCCTTGGCTCTTTTGGTGGCCGACCTAAATCAAGCGCAAAACCTGACCATTGAAGACGGCATGCCTTCAGAGGTCACCGATTTTTGGCCCGGCCCACTTACCGTGCTGGTGGCTCGCCGCCCCGACGACGGGCTCCACCTAGGCGACAGCCCAGCCACCATCGGCGTGCGCTGCCCCAACCACCGGTTTGTGCAAGCCTTAGCCGCCGAAGTAGGCCCCCTCGCCGTAACTTCGGCCAACCAAAGCGGCCAACCCACCCCGACCGAGGCCGCCGCCGCCGGCCAAGCCTTAGGAGGCGGCCTTTTGGTGATCGACGGCGGGCCCTGCGCTGGCCAAGCTTCCACTCTGGTGGACTGCACCAAAACCCCCGCCACCGTGTTGCGCCAAGGCGAAATAACCAAAGAAGCACTACAAGCGGCGGGCCTCGCCCTGAGCGACGGGTAACATCAAAACATGACCACCATTGCTGTCGGCAGCGACCACGCCGGGTACCACCTCAAAGAACAACTGGCGCAACAACTCCGTGACCTCGGCCACGAAGTGCTCGACTTGGGCGCTCACTCCACCGATCGGGTGGACTACCCCGACTTTGGCGCTGCCGTAGGCCGGGCCGTAGCCGGCGGCCAAGCCGAACTGGGGGTCTGCGTATGCGGCTCTGGTTTAGGCATCGCCATGGCGGCCAACAAAATCGCTGGTGTACGCGCCGCCCCAGTACACGACGTAACCGCTGCCCACCTGACCCGCCAACACAACAACGCCAACGTGATTTGCTTTGGCGAACGTCTCATTGGGGCCGATGTAGCTGCCGAAGCCCTCGTGGCCTGGCTGGACGCCGAGTTTGAAGGCGGTCGCCATGCCGGACGGGTAGAAAAACTCGATGGCCTTGTCAATGAGTAACCACCCCCCGATGTTTTCCGACCTCGAAACCATCACCCCGGTCGAAACGGTTCTTGACCCCACGACCGACAACGGCGACCACGATCGGTTTGCCCATTACGCCCGCAAATCTGACATCACCGAATCCGCAGTTACCGGCAAACCGGTGGTGGCTTTGTGTGGCAAAATGTGGATCCCCAACCGCAACCCCGACAAATATCAGGTATGCCCCACCTGTAAAGAGATTTATCAGCGTAAAAAAGACGCTGAAAACGCTGGCTAGTTTTTGGGGGCGCTCAATGGTTGGCGGCTTCGCGGAGGCGGCACCACGCCGCCATCACGCATGGGCCCTACTGGTTCGCTGCGTTGCGCATCAAAGTGTCCGGTTTCGTTGGTAGAAATAATCTGACACAACGGTTCGGGGTGCTCATCGTTGGAGGCTGCTACTTCGATACGGCTAATGGAGGCATAGTCCACCCGAAACGAAGCTCCTGGGTTGCCGGCCACCGCAGCCAAAATCACCCGAATAGTGCCGCCGTGGCAACCCACCACCACTCGGTCGCCCGGCGGGTTGAGGCATAAGTTTTGCCAAGCCGCCAGCACTCGAGCGTTAAAAACATCAGGGTGGTCCCAACCGATTTCGTCAAATTGGCCGGCCATAATTTTGTCCCAAAACTCGCCGCCTTCGGTAGACAGCAACTCGGTGGGGTGGTAGGTGTGCGACCCTAAATCGATCTCGTTGAAGTCTTCCACCACCTGATGGGTAAGCCCCCGAGGGGTAAAAACGCCATGCACGGTTTCGATGGCTCGCCGCTTTGGGCTGGTGATCACATGATCAATGTTTTCGTTGGCTAACCAGTGGGCCAAACGTTCGGCTTGCCAATGACCCAGTTCGGTTAACCCCGGGTCGGCAACCGTGGGGGAGTTGACCACCGTCTCTGGTCGTCCGTGACGTACGAGCAAAACATGCATCCCCAGACCGTACCGGGCGTCAGGGCTTAGCCCGCTATTGTTCGGCCATGCTTTCTCCTCGTTCTTGGACGGTCCACACCGACGGCCAACCCTTTGTTTTGCCTGAACCAGGCACCTTGGTAGGGGCGTGGGTAGCCATGTTGAGTCAAAACCCTGATCAACCGTTGCTTCACGATGCGACAGGGTGGGTAAACCGGGGTGAGTTTTTAGCCCGCACTGAGCGGGTCGCCGGCCGGTTGCAAGGCATGGGGTTAAACCCCGGCGATCGAGTGGTTATCTCAGGGCCGTCTACCGTGGACCTTGCCGTAGCCCATGTGGCGGCCTTGCGGGCCGGGTTAATAGTGGTGCCCACCAACGGTTCTTACCAAGAGCCCGAACTGGCCCACGTGGTGGCCGATGCCCGTCCCCGGGCCGCCTTGGTCGACCACCCCGGGTGGGAAAACACTTTAAAATCTTTGGACTCTACGTTGTTGGTTTGCTCAACCAGCGTGCCCTGGCCCGACCAGACCCCACAGAATCTTGACGCAGTGGCCCCTGACAGTCCGGCGCTTATTGGCTACACCTCGGGCACCACCGGCCGCCCCAAAGGAGCGGTGCTTAGTCAAGCCAACTTATTGGCCGGAGCGGTGGCCGTACAGGTGGCTTGGCAGTGGACCGTTCAAGACCGTCTATTGCTTTGCTTGCCGCTGTTTCATATGCACGGCTTGGGTGTGGGCTTGCATGGCACGCTGCTGACCGGCGGTTCGGCGGTACTGCAGCAAGGTTTCGACCCCGACGAGATTTTTGCGGCACGTGAAAAGCACCAAGCGACCATGTTTTTTGGGGTACCCACCATGTACCATCGGCTGGCCAGCGACTCCCGGGTAGCCGATTTGGCTCAACTTCGGCTTTGCGTGTCGGGGTCTGCTCCGCTGGCTGCGGCCCTGAACCAGCGGTTAGCCACCGAAGCGGGGGTCACGGTGCTTGAGCGCTACGGCATGACCGAAACGGTGATGCTGGTGTCTAACCCTTTTGACCAAGAACGCCGACCGGGCGCCGTGGGCTTCCCCCTGCCCGGGGTGGACCTTCGCCTCGACGAAGCCACCAACGAGATATTGGTGCGCGGCCCCAACGTATTTGACGGCTATTGGGAGCGCCCCGACGCCAACCAAGAAGCCTTTGTGGCTGACCCAGACGGCGACTGGTTTCGCACCGGCGACCTGGGGGCCATAGATCAAGACGGCTATGTATCTATTGTGGGCCGGGCTAAAGAACTGATTATTTCTGGTGGCTTCAACGTGTACCCCCGCGAAGTAGACGACGCCCTTGCTGAACACCCTGCTATTGCTGAGGTAGCGGCTGCCGGGGTACTCAGCGAAGAATGGGGCGAAGAGGTAGTGGCCTGGGTGGTGCTGGCCGACGGAGCCACCGCACCGAGTATTGACGAAGTCCGTGCTTTTGCCCGAGAAACTTTGGCGGCCTACAAGTTGCCGCGGCGCATCCAGGTGGTTAAAGCTTTGCCCCGTAATGCGCTGGGCAAGGTCATGCGCCACGAATTGCGCGAAGATTAAGCCATGCCCGCCAATCACTTTGTAAATTTCAACCCCATCGCCCCACCGTTTCCTGAGCACCTCGAAACCTTGGTGCTGGGCTTGGGTTGCTACTGGGGGGCGGAGCGCAAATATTGGGAAACCCCCGGGGTGTGGACCACCGCCGTGGGCTTTACCGGCGGCCACACCGACCAACCGGACTATTACTCGGTGTGTAGCGGCCAAACCGGTCACGCCGAAGTGGTGCTGATGGTGTTTGATCCCACTGAGGTGACCCTCGAAGAATTGCTAGTTATTTTTTGGGAAAACCACGACCCCACCCAAGGCATGCGCCAAGGTAACGATGTTGGGTCGCAGTATCGGTCAGCTATTTTCGTGGCCGACCAGGCACAGCGGTTGGCCGCCGAAGCTACTCGTGATGCTTACGCTCCGGTGTTAATCGAGGCCGGTCACGGACCCATCACCACCGAAATATCTGACCTTGGGGTGTTTACCTACGCCAGTGAACCGCATCAACAATATTTAGCCAAAAACCCTGACGGTTACTGCAACCTGGGTGGCACCGGAGCCGCCTGCCCTACCGGGGTTTAGGGATAAATAAAGCAGAAGTGGTGCTAATCAAGGCCAATTGATGGCGGGGCTCCACCTTAGGGGTGCAAATAATGCGCCGAAGAGGGGTAAATAGTTTTCCTAAGTACGAAAGCTCGTTTGACTGGCTCATACAACGGTGGCACTCGGTTAGATACTGTGGGGAAGCCGATTAGCTGCTTGGCTTTTAGTGTTAAAGATGTATTGTAAGAAATAACGGAACGGGGCAGTAGGCAAACAGGAGTAAAAATGAAGCGGGTACTATGTGTTCTTTGATTAGCAGTCGTGTATTCAATGGCAACGATCACCCCGCCAGTGCGCATTTTAACAGTGCTTCTGCCGGTGGGACCTGTCCACATTTTTCTTCCAGTTCGCATGCTAATGGTGCTTTCGTAGCGGCACTCGTGCCGAGTTACGGTGTGAATGATGCTGTTTGCCTCTCCGCTCGATTGAGGGTTCGAGGCAAGAATATTAGTGGTATGCCTTCAGGGTGGCAGACAGCTTACTACTACGGCGACCCTGGTGAAATGGTGTTTGGATGGGCAGATGACATTGCTTGGACCAAACATGAAGTCTTAATTAACGCTGGCTCTTACAATTACTGGGGAGGGTTCACCTTATGGCCCTAAAAAAAGAGACATGCAAGTCAACGGGTACTCGCAAGAACCCTATGAAGTTATTTCGCAACGTAAGGATAGTTCTGGCGCTAATGGTTCTTACTGGTGTCGCTTTTGGGTGCGGAAATGATGGGGGAGAACAGGCCCTAGGCGTCGGTGAGGGTGCCGGAGGGGTGGGGTCAGAGCAAGCCGTTGCCAATACGCCCACCACTATGGTGCCTATTCGGGAAGCCCTAGCTGATGAACAAAAGATATTTGACCAAATGTTCGCTGAAACATTTGAGGATCAGGAAATATCTGTAGGAGAACTTGAACAGTTTGCTCTGGAAGCAGTGGCCTGTACAAAGCGTGCTGGTTTTGAAGCTCTACTAATTGAGTTTGATGCAAAAAACAGGCAAACCGGATTCACCGTCTCACCGGCGGCGCCTGACGGCGAAGGACCAGGCGATCATGCGCTGGACAGATGCGTAAATACTTTCTATATCCCTGTGTCTCTCTGGTACACAGAAAGCAACAACAAATGATGAAGCTAAAGAATATAGGACTCGTTTTTAGTGTGGCGATTTTAGCTGCAGCTTGTAGCAGCGAACCAACGAATTTGTTGACCGAATGTGCAGATGGAGATTTAGATGCCTGCGCCGGTTTTACATCTGATGGAGAGACAAATTTAGAAAACGTTAGAATGACTTCGCTTACCCTGCTTTGCCTTGAAGGTGATGTAGAAGCATGTGAAACTGTTCTCTCGACCGCCTCTGAAGATTCAGCTTGGTGGGCTATTCTTCAAGACGCGTCGGCTTACAAACAGGGTTAACTATCTCAGGGTAACCCATGTGGTGAGTAGGCATAAACGCTGTTGCTGAGATACGCAGGTTTATTCGGCTGGTTGCTCAACCAAGGCCTCGTACCAGGACATTGATTCATTGGAGTGCGCTGGGTTTCAGGCTAAGGGCGCAGTAACTAGCGCCTCTAACGGGGGCGGCCTGCGCCGAGGGTTTCTTCGGAGAATTGTTCACGACACGCTGGGACGGTGCTGGCCCACAAAGCATCCATGGCGTTGGGTAAGTGGCCGATGTTTCCTTGGTCCTCGTTTAAATATTGCTCAGCAAAACGTTCAAGGTTG